>Ga0307515_10001950_pt1 | contig 45689 bp, 53 predicted proteins | sample 17_EM_MG_FD_194513 | JGI IMG/M metagenome (GOLD analysis project Ga0307515, IMG submission 194513) | Populus trichocarpa ectomycorrhiza microbial communities from riparian zone in the Pacific Northwest, United States - 17_EM | ecosystem: Host-associated > Plants > Roots > Unclassified | place... | reverse complement strand
TCCCTCCAGGGGAAATCAGGGTGTCCGTGCGACGTGCGAGAGGTGCGTGCGCGCGCGATATGGGGTGTGCGCGCGAGACTTACCTTTGCGCGGTGCGAATTATTTTTTGTGCATTTTGAACGGCATATGATCCCACGCCCGCCGTCATTTCTTGAATGACCCCGACGGAGAGTAAATAGCGGCCAACAGAACCCGTCCCCGGCAGTGTACATATGCCTCTATTGACCAGGGAGGGGATAACCCTACGCTGATGATCATCTACTTATGACCGGAGGATGACCAACAGATTCTCAAGGACACGTGATCATCTATCGTATAGATTATCAACCCAATCCCTCCTTGACCCGTCGAATCGATCTCCTACTCCCCGCTCGTCCCCGTCCCCCTCACCGCTCTCAACCCGTAAAGTTTAACGTTGACAATGTCTGAACCAACGTACGTCCTCGCCTCCCTCAATGTCTCTCCAGACCTTGCTCACCATCGTTATCTATCCCCAGCGGTGATATCGGTCTCATTGGTTTGGCCGTCATGGTAAGATTCATCACCTCCATATCGCGTAGGTTCTCACCACAAATTCTCTCCTCCAACAGGGTCAAAACCTCATTTTGAACATCAACGATAAGGGTTTCACCGTCGTCGCCTACAACCGAACCACATCCAAGGTTGACGATTTCCTTGCCAACGAGGCTAAAGGTCGATTATTCCCCGCTTTCTCTCACAATCTAACATAATCTAACCCGCGGTCTCTTCCCTTTATAGGTACCAATGTCCAGGGCGCCCACTCCATCGAGGAGCTCACTGCCAAACTGAAAAGGCCACGCAAAATAATTCTCCTTGTCAAGGCCGGTTCTGCCGTTGACTCCTTTATTCAGCAACTCGTCCCCCATCTCGAGAAGGGTGACATTATCATTGACGGCGGTAACTCCCACTACCCCGACTCTATCCGAAGGGCCAAGGAGCTTGAGGGGAAGGGCCTCTTGTTCGTCGGTTCCGGTGTTTCCGGAGGAGAGGAGGGTGCCCGCCACGGTCCTTCTCTCATGCCCGGTGGTTCGTCAGCCGCCTGGCCCGCAATTCAGCCCATCTTCCAAGCTGCTGCTGCCAAAGCGTTTGATGAGCCCTGCTGTGATTGGGTTGGTGAGACCGGCTCCGGTCACTACGTCAAGATGGTTCACAACGGTGATTTAAACTCTTGCCGATCATAATGATATCCGCGCTGAGGATCACCCAGGCATTGAATACGGTGACATGCAGCTGATTGCTGAGGCCTATGACATCCTCAGGCACGGTCTCGATCTCTCCAACGACGAGATCGCGGATATCTTCTTCAAGTGGAACAAGGGTGTCCTCGACTCTTTCTTGATTGACATCACCGCAAACATCCTCAAGTTCAAGGATGACGATGGCGAGTCCATGGTTGATAAGATTCTCGACTCTGCTGGGCAAAAGGGTACCGGTAAATGGACTGCTATTGCTTCCCTCGACGCCGGTATTCCAGGTAAGTCAAAAACCTAGACTTACTTCCACCTCTTGGCAATCACTTACCCTTCGATAGTTACTTTGATCGGAGAGGCTGTTTTCGCCAGGTGTCTGTCTTCCCTCAAGCAGGAGCGTGTCCGCGCTAGCAAAGTTATCACTGGCCCTCAGAAAGAGGCCTTCCACGGCGATAAGAAGCAGTTCATCGATGACCTCGAACAAGCTCTCTATGCCTCCAAGATCATCTCCTACACACAGGGATTCATGCTCATGCGCCAAACCGCCAAGGATGTGGGTTCTCACATTCTATGGCCACCCTCCTTTAACTAATCCTCCCGCAGCTCAACTGGAACCTGAACTATGCCGGCATCGCTCGTATGTGGCGTGGAGGATGCATCATCAAGGCAAGAATTCTTCCCCTCATTACAGTGGTGGTGTTTTCTGAACCGCACCCATAGTCCGTCTTCCTTAACGATATCGCTGCCGCCTACAAAAAGAACCGCGACCTCGAGTCACTCCTCTTCGACGATTTCTTCGTCAAAGGTATGTCTCCAACGCCAATGGGCGAACCTTTTCTCATTTTTTCTTTAGCCATACACAGGGCTCAGCCCGGCTGGAGGCGTATCATTGCTCAAGCCGTTCTCTGGGGTATCCCCACTCCTGCCTTCTCGACGGCTCTTGCCTTCTTGGACGGTTACAGGAGCGAGATCGTTTCCGCCAATATCCTCCAGGCTCAACGCGACTACTTTGGTGCCCACACCTTCCGTGTCCTCCCCGGAAAAGAGAACGCCAAACTCGAGGCCGGCAAGGATATCCACATTAACTGGACCGGACGCGGTGGTAACGTGTCTGCCTCTACCTATGACGTTTGAGCCGTCTTACCACCAGTTGCGACCACACGTCGTGTTGCTGAGTGCAGAAGAGAGGTTTGCTGAACTAGATTGTACAAACTTTTATCTGTCATGTTGTAACGTTTACACTATTAAGAAACACGAATTCAGAACCGCGAACACTGGCGTGCATTCCAGCATTCTTTGAGGGGCTTGAACTCCATCGGATTTGTTGCACAGTGCTGTTAGGTTCGAAGGCGCGGATCGTTGATTTACATAGCAGGCTGTGACGCAGGAGCTTTTCGTGGGGTCGGATGCCCCGGGCCATGAGTTCGATGAAAATTGCTGGTGATAGCAGGTACGGAGTACATGGCAGGAAAGGTTACCGCATTGATACATGGGTGGGAAGGGGATACCTCATACACGCTTTGTGGCGAAGTGAACGATCTGTTACAAGGTGTTTTGGAACCATTTGATAGTCTGCTCCAAAGCGTTCTGCTGCCCTTCAACGGACAGTGGCTGTTCCATCGCAGGCCGACAGGCGAACCCGTGGACAGTGCCTATGAGACATATCAGACCAATTGGATCGGGTGGAAAGGGATGCACTTACCAGGGTAATCGACGAACTCATGCTGAACTTCGGGAATCCATGACTTGAAGTGCGCTTCTGCCTGCAATCTGATCTCCTTGGAGAAGTAAGAATCGTCTGTACAGGGAGCGAGATGTCATTAGAAGGGGGGTGCTATCACGAATGGGGGTCTCCACCTTCTGCACAAATCCATGAGACAGGTTTCTGGAAAGGTTATATTAGATGTTTTCATCGATCGGTCGAATAACGCTGTTCGTACATTTATTGCCTTTATCTCCTTCAAGGTCGGGCAGGCTGGATGGGCGATAACGACGGAGGTAATGCCATCGAATTGCGCAATACGAATTGAAAGGGCGCCGCCGAAGCAGTATCTATTACGAAGGGTCAGAGAAGCCGTGAAGGGAAGATAGATGCTCACCCCACAATACCAATGCTCTTGTAACCGCGTTCGGCCTTAAGCTTGGTCAAGAACTAAAGAAGAATCAAATTCTCACTCTACGGGGTGCAATCCGAAAGGACAGACATCTTTGGCCCGTGGGTCGACCACGGTTGGGCGAGCAGCGATGAACCCGGGGATGTATGTCAAGGCGTTCAAGTAGAATTTGATCGTCCTCCAGAACCCAATCTTCTCGCCGGGGCTACGAGGAGCGAAATCGGGTGACTCAGATGGAACCGGCGGGTGTCCTGGGCGGGTGGTATCGGGTGAGCGCCTAACATCTAGATTACAGATGCAGGTAGACAACACACCGTTGAAGAGGTCCGGGACCCAGACATCGAATCCAGTACGCTCGGCAATAGTATCGGCAATGATCTTTGGGTTGGAGATGGCAAGACCGAAGCTATCTGTGAAAATGACGACGGCCTTTTCTGCGGTGTCTCCTTGATTGGAACCCTTGGCGAGGTAGGTACTATTTTCTTCAGTTCCTTTGGGAGAACCTGGAAGCAAATTTCCCGAGGTACAGTCGGGGCAGCTCATGGTGACAGAATTGTCCTTGGGATGGGTGGTGTGGAGACCTTACCCCCTACATTTAAGGAGGCAGCTGAGCATCGAGGCAGCTCGTGATTGGCCCACGCCCACCGCTCATCACGTCTGTGACGTCGAGCGTTCCCGCTGACAGGAGCCTCGGGAGGCGAACCGAAAGTGGCAAGCCAATCGGAGGGTCACGAGAATTTCTTATAGCCGCATTGTGTGCGCCCGGGGTCGCAGGTCCTGGGCACGATGCCAACCAACGCCGCCCAGCAAGCTCGCGAGTAGTCAGCTGGTACCCGGAATACGGGCACATGGCCAGCTAAATCTCGAGGTAATTGCAGGTCGCACCGATTTAGTGTCTGAGGCTGCTCGCGGTGCGATCACTCGGATGCAGTTGGACCCAGCCCAGTCGTGATTTCGCATCGATGTCGTTCGGTCGACCGCCTTCACTTTCCTCGACCGGATTCACCGCTGCACCACCAGACAGAGGATCATTCCCACTTGACCATTACGGTGCGCACCTGCTCTCAATACTGGGGAGTTCGAAAACGGAATGTGAACGCGATTTTGTAGGCGAGTGCAAAGAGTATATGGTCAGGTACCTAGACTGCCTCAAGACAAACGAAAGTTCGTCTACGCCATGCAGGGTCCTCGGCAAGGATTATCTTGACTGTCGCATGAACCGGTACGCGTCGGTCGAGGCCTGGTTGGGAGTGAATGATTGATGGGCTTGCAGGGGACTCATGGAACGCGACGATTGGAAAAATCTTGGGATGGGGAACCTGGGCACGTCGCAGAGCGTATCTGCAAAGGATACGAAGGATACTGGGCAGTCGAACAAGAGATAATTGGTAGAATAATTCGGAAATAAACTCGAGTCTGGATTGAATTCCCGCGAAGCTCATTCGTCGGACGGTTCCGGAATTTACCACAACCAGCCAACTTCTCTCTCTCGACCCTCTCCCCCCACTCCTGCTACCGGATGGCGTCGACGTTCAAAGTAGTAAAAAAAGCCGTCACGCTGCCACCAACCGTCAGGATACTCTCCTCCGGTGTCCCCCACCCTACCCTCGTTAACCTCGCCGCCATCGGAGGCGGTGGACACCACGGTCACGGTCATTCTGGTCCTCGCTCTGACGTGCAACCCAAATGGTCTGGGGGCGTCTCTAGGACTTCTTCCGGTCTGGTCTCAAAGACCTTTGTGACCTGTACGAAGATTTCCACCTTTTCTTTTGTAGTAATGCAATTTCTCACCGCAGTGCACTTCAGCACCCGTTAATACCTTCTCACAACAACGGTATATCCATACCTCAACTCCCGTTAAGGATGCACCCAACGTTCCCGACTTCTCCGGTTACCAAGCCGCTTCTTCTTCTACCAACCGGGCTCTCCAATACTTCATGGTCGGATCTCTTGGTGTCCTTTCCGCCTCCGTTGCCAAATCCACCGTTACCGAGTTCTTAGGAACCATGGCGGCTTCCGCCGACGTTCTCGCCCTGGCCAAGGTTGAGGTCGAACTTGCAAAAATCCCGGAAGGCAAGAACGTGATCATTAAATGGCGCGGAAAGCCCGTGTTCATCCGTCACCGAACCCCGGATGAGATCGAGGAGGCTAACAACACCGACTGGAAGTCTCTCCGTGACCCCGAGAGTGACGAGAATAGGGTGAAGAAGCCAGAATGGCTGGTCATGTTGGGTGTTTGCACTCACTTGGGATGTGTCCCCATCGGCGAGGCTGGGGATTTCGGTGGCTGGTGTGTACCTTTTACCATGCCCTCGTATTTCCCGCTCACTGTTTCCCTTACAGGTTCTGTCCGTGTCATGGTTCCCACTACGATATCTGTGCGTTACAATACCGTTTCTCACTCGTTGGACTCTAACTAACCCATTTACGTCTCCCAGCCGGTCGCATCCGCAAGGGTCCCGCTCCTGTGAGTTTAACTGCTGCTATGATGCGTTATTTTGTTCTGACATCCTTGATCTTCAGCTCAACTTAGAAGTTCCCCAGTACGAGTTCAGCGAGGCGGATGGCAAACTTATTGTTGGATAAGCGTAGAACCAGTTTAGATATCTCTATGCGGATGCGTTACAAGAGAGACAGATCTCGCCTACAATACACGAGCATCCGGTTTATTCCCACCCCAGTCTTGAACACACGAGTGTCTCCGACGGTGATCGACTTTCTCTCGATCAAAATTGTCTGTTCCCCTCCATGGCTTCCGGGTTGTCGCACATCGTCTTCAATGACGAATTCACCATCGATGATATTGACAAGGAAGGCCGGAAGTTTGACCGAGGTGAGACCACCTCCCCAGTCGCTCCAAGGGACCGACAACATGGACTCACAGGCTCTCACGTCCTTCCTCCACGATCCTCTCCTGACACTCGTGGCTCGTGAATTCCACTCATCACGATGAAGTTTCGCGTCTCTACGCGAGATCGAAGAACTACGAGATGGATCTGACACTGGACTACAATATCGAGCTTTTCCCTCTGAAAACCGGCCAGACGTTTACCTTGTCGTTGGCCACCTCCTTGTCCCGTGGAAGTGTCCCTGGGAAGGATGGAGAAGGGGAAGACAAGGAACAACAGTGGCGGCCGGACGGCAAGGGCCAGAAGGGGATCGAAGAGGACTACGAGTATGTGATGTTTGGAAAGGTGCGCGGACGACCCGAGATCTTGAAGGTCCTTGATTCCATTGACGAACGGCTTATGAACAGGTGTACAAGTTTGACACAGGAAAGGAGGTGTCGTACGTATCACTCACTTCTGCGACCTAATTTTCACTCTCAAGATTAACGTCTCTCCGCATAGGACCGCATACGCCTCCTTCGGCGGTCTCTTAATGTCACTCACTGGCTCGTTCCGGCACATGACCAATATCGTTCTCGGGGAATCTGTCTACGTGTTATTGCGCCGATGAAACGAATATTTGTATATCTATACAACGCCCAACCTGGACCAGGGGTGGGAGATTAGGACAGGTCAAAGGGGGATCGAAACCCATCGCGTCGTTAAATCGTACATATAATTAAAGATTAATCGGAGATTATTTAGAGGAGTGCGAGAGAGAGAAATCCGCAGAGTGTGATGGTTTGTTATGATGTCGTGGAAAAACGAAGGGAGGGTTCATATGGTACAGTATCCGGACGTGTGAGGTAATGAAAGAAACGAGAGTGCTTGCACCGATCCCCGTATGTCCAGCACGGAGAACGGGAAGCGAGAGCCTAGAAATGTGCCGACTGGAAAGACAATATACCCGAGTTTCGAATGGGGGATAACGCTGGAGGTCTCCAAGTTTCACGACGACCGGAGGTCCCGCAGCCGCACGATAACATCCTCCATCTCGGGGTTACAAAGTTCGCGTCGATCCCACAGCAGCCCACGCCTATCTTCGATTACGACTTCGAGTTTTCGAACGTCGGAACGATCTTTCTTCGGAGAAATGTGCGGTTCGAGGTCTTGACAATTTACCCCGAAGAATTTCGATAACTTCGCCGCCTGCACCCGCCTCTGCCTGAAATCCCTTTCCCTGCGTCTCCTGGTCGTCTCCGCGCGTGCTGTGCTTTTGGACGTCCCGGTGGCCTCAGCGGTCTTCCGGGTGTCGGCACGGAACATATCAGAAAACGGTCGGGATGTCGTGGATGGGTGACGCGCGAACGATCGCTCGAATTTTGGTAACACTGATTCCGGCGTCCCCGGTCGTGTCGAAGGCGGAGTCGGTACCGTAAACGTTGATGTGGTCGAGAACCCCCGTTGTTGCCTACGGGAAAGGGGTTGTGACGATATCGTTGATACCGAGAGTAGGGTAGACACGGAGGCCCGTTTATCAAATTTATCGGTGTGGTCACTCTCTACACCTGATAAGGGGTCCGTCTGCGTAACCTGGAAAAGGGCTTGCGGTGGCTCCGAGCCGAAAACCTGCAATACAAAGCAAGTGAATGAGGATCCCCCCAAGTCCACGTTAGAAAGGACAAGGATCACAGCCAAAATTAGCACACACCTGTTGCATCTTCTTGGCCCTACGAACGTTCATGACCCGTTGCTTTTCAGTCAGAGGCTCTGGCAGCATGTTAACTCTGCTAAGACGGGGCTCCCCGCCCCGTGCATCGTCTCCGATGGTGACTGATCCTTTCTTGTTCGGAGTCCACAGAGATCGACTGTGCGATTCTGCGACCGGCTTCGGCTCGACGCCGGCGTGCGTGACCCGGCCCATTGTGGAGGTCACATCAACACTGGCTAAGCGTTTTAGCTTAGTCCGATTGCGTGGGGTGTGGGGGGCTCTCTGGGAGTTGGGTGACAATGCTGGGGCGGGCACGAACAAATCAGCCGATAGTCGTTTAGGCTTTGGGAGCTCTGCGACTCGTATTTGTCTGTTTGACCCTCCGCTGCTGGGTCTGTTGGTGCTCGGATGTGAAGGAGAGGTGGGTTCAACTGCAGAAAGGGCCCAACCAAGTCGCCTCTCCCTGTTAGGCGTAGTGCGATCTCGTGAGCAAGGATAGTGGGGGGTGGCAGAAGCGATTAGAGGGAGGCCGGAGGGGGTTGGGCCAGGCAGTAGCAGGCTCATCGTGGAGGTATAAGGGAAGAGCTGTAACGACTGTCTCTGGCCCTTATCTATCCTCGGTTGCGAACCTTCTTTGTAGCTGATTGGGGCCGAATCCGGTGATATAGGCCGGGACTGTACGTACGATACGGCCGACAAGGATGGCGACGGAGCCAGTTTTCAGGATAGCAGGCTGTTCGCCATGGCGGTTGCCAGATCTGAGGAGCGATGCACCGCCTTGCCCAGAATGAGCTTACCATTTGAGATCAGTAGGGTGAAACGCGATAGTTTTACATTGAAGTCGACATTCAGACTTGGGTGGACACCGGCATTGATGGTGAAATTGATCGCATCCAATCCATGGCAACGTATCCCAGTCTCGGAGGTCGTATGCATGTTCCCTAAGCTGTTCGTGCACCCTCCACAAGCAGTCTAGAAACGTTTGTATTCATTATCGTATACGGTTATCATAGAGGGTTTAAAGATACATACCAAAAAACTACCTAATTGCACGAGAGAATAAATAGTCCCTTCTGGAAACGATGTCTAAGTCCATGGTTTCTTTCACGAAGCAAGCACCAATGAAAGGGTTGTTGGGCTGGATCTCAAGCGCGCGTGAGCTTCATCAGGCGCCCGAACTGGGAGTGACATCCGGAGGTCGTTGGGCACGCGAACAAGTGATACTCGTTTGGCGGCCTTAGTTTTGTTCCACTCCTCTGCCTGTTCCTCCGGAATCTCTGGGGCCGTGTAGAACCGTTCGTGGGTATATAAACCTCCAGGGCTGCTCTCCTGTCCGCTCAGATGATCGAATGAGGTACGGGTGCTCTCTCCCGTGACATATTCCACCGGGAATGGGAACGACGTAGAAGAAGCGCCATGGTGATCAAGGGTCGCAGCTGGTGTCGCCATAGATTGGGCAGATGCGGGAGATTCAAGGGTATGTGAAGTGAATGGTAAAGGAGAGGGTGTAACGGGGGAGTCCGTTGTATTATCCAGCGCCGAGTGGAACGAATCGCTACTAAACGAGCGAGATAGCGGGACCTGTGTGGGTAACGGAGCGATTGTGGGCGCGGTTTCGTCTATCACATCTATCTCCGTCAGGCTGAACGACCTGACACGCAAAACCTCCTTCGCAGCATTGAGCGCCGTTTCCTTTGTCCGTTGCCAATTCAGATCTGCGGTCAATAAATCGTGGGTCAAAATGTCGCGGTGACAAAGGAGTTTGGTTTCTTCCAAACGAAGGCGGTTGACGCGCTTTGAAGTGTTCAGAATGGCCATGTGAAGCCGATCGCGTGTCGTCCGTTGGAAGGGTGTGAGGGTTGCTATGTTCCGAACCAACGACAGATCTGAGCGTAGCCGAGAGCGGGTTTCGGAAAGCTGTGATTCGATCCCCTTGATCCTGTTCTCGATTATGCGAGTCCTGGTAGATCTTGTTCTGTGTGGCCGACGATCTGCACTGTTCGGAAGGGCGGAGAGTGTTGCCGCCAGATCAAGGCTGTGTGTGCGCGAAAACGAGCTGGGGAATTCAAAAGATGTTGGTGTGGCGTTGGCAAGATCCGCTTTGACAAGGTCGAAAGTGTTCTTGACTTGAATCGACGAGCTATCAGAACGTGGTGACATTGGCTCTGTTTCGGAGCTGTCTGAATATCGCCGGAAAGCCGCTGGATTCAACGACTCTACACGCGACCGCCTTGAGATATCCCTATCCCAGGTTTTGAGAGGCGGTGACCCCTTCCCCTTCGTTTCCAAATCGCGCAGGTGCGAGGCCGCGGCGGCAATACCTGTCAGTTCGATGTCTTTCTTGGTCATCCCAGCGGCACGTATGCCAACATCCGCAGTCTTGAAGGAGCTTCCGTAGTTTATGCACGCCATCCACTCGTTTTTGTCCTCCTCCGACTCGGCTTGGAACAGTGATTGACGACCGTCAGCCATGACAAACCGGAAAGCATGTTCTCTCTGTGGTCACCTCTCAGTGCTGAAAATAATGCGGATTGAGCATGAAAATACCTTAGTGTACGATTTATCCGAAACGGCGAGGGTATTCTTCAGCGACCAAAGTTCGTCGGGTTTCGCCAGTACGGTTCGCGGAGGGGGAAGGTCTACCGATTCCCTGACTTGTCGCCGGATGTTCATCACCTGGGTCGCATCGCGGTAGAACAGGAGTTGTGTGTTCGTCACAATAGCACCCCACCCTTTCCATTTGCGGGCGATTGCTCGTTTGCCTCCCTCAACGACATCATCCTTCCTATTCAAAATCCCAATCTTGACAAGCTTTACGCCACAACCGGCGTAGGGCGGTAGAGCGTCGTCGTCGACGGAATTCGTGGGAAGCGTGGGGCTGGAGATGTTGAAGAACGCAGGGGATACCAGCGAGCTTTCCATGTTGAGATCGGCACTCCGAGCACGTAAAAACTTCTCGTGAATCTCTTCATAGTTTGTATTGCCCATGGAGCCTCGGAAAGCGTAAGGATTGGCGAGCGGTATAACACTTTCCACGTCAACTCGCAGAGGGTCAAGTTCATCCTGCAGAAAAGGTTCGGGTACGGTCGCGTGAGAACTGATGAGTATAACTCACCCGAATTATCAGGTAGTAGGGGTCAATCCGGTTGCTCTTGAGGAGACTCGTCCCAGTGTTAACATTTCCATTTGGAGATGCGAAGGTCGAGCCCCGTCTTGATGGTGCACCATCCAGAGAAGGAGGAAGCGTCGGGTTCAGATCAATGGGATCTTCTATGAAGATAAAAGGAGCGAACACAATATTGTCGAAGAAGCACTGGGAGGGGATTGAGGCGACAGCGTTTCAAGTCCGAGGTGAATAACGCACGTCAAGAACTTCTGGTGCAACTCCAGGCAAGCTGGTATTCTTAATATAGTCAGGCTTCGTCATCTTGTGCTTGTTCGATTTATTGAAAGCGTCGGTGTGGAGCATTATTAGGCTGAATGCAAGGATGTATGCATTATCTGGATAGACATAGGTCAGAACGCGGACAATCACCCAAATTAGAATCTATTACCTTGAGGAACGATCAACCCAAGGTTGCATTGAGAATACCTTGCGGCAAAAGACTCAATAACACGGTCGATCTGTTGCGTCTCGCGAGGAAGACCGACGTGCATCAGGAGTTTCCTCAAAGCGACATCCAGCGGATTGGACTCAAAGTTGAACCGCGAGAGATAATACTTGAGAGCATCAACATAGAATGTATCTCCACTGAAAGAGGTTTAGCTCGTTGGAACGAGACAATGCAAAGGATCCCACCTGGAAGCCAACACAGCGGCAATGTCGGACTTTGGAATACTCTCCGTGAGGCGATCCACATACTGCTTGGGGGATTCTTCGTCAATGCGCGGTTTTGGTATATCGACCGATTGCTTGGATGTGGAGGGACGGGGGGAACTAATGGTACTCGTGTCGGGAGAACTTGTCAGTTGGGTGTGGGGAAGAGCAGGGATTGGTAGGGAAGATGAAAAGAGATTCATAGACAAGCGGTGGAAAAGGGGGGGATTTGTGGAAGCACGGGCGCGGGGTTTTGATAGGTCGAGGGGGAATGAATCTGCCCGGTCCGTTATAGGTTGGGGTGTAATGGAAGAAAAACTGATTGAAGGGGTGAGGTGTGAAGATCTGGGAGACAAGGCACCTGCAGTGGACGGTCGTCCGGGAAGGCGTGGCATTTCAGATGATTTGGAAGTAGTGTACGGGGATGAACCATGTGCAGAAGACGGCCGGATTCCGGGTGACATGCGCTCAGAGTGGCTCCGTTGGAGGAAACTCGAACGGCTACGAAGCAAGGTGCTACGTTTGGGTGTGGATGGCTGTCCAGGCACGCCGTTCCTGTCGTTGGCGCTCGTTGAAGGGAGGGGTGGTTGCAGATGGACGTGTCCTTTCACATCAGCCGGCGGGTTCGGGATAGGAGGAAGCGGCTTCTGCGGCTCCGAATGGATCGGGGTCTTCAAGGAGTCCTTTCTGCGACGCCAGAAGGAGGATTTTCTTGATAAACCTTTGGCAGGACTCTCCGGTTCACGTTCTTTGCCCTTGCCCTCAACTGCGAAATGCAACGGGCCCAAACTGAGCCCTCTAGTCCGCCTGCGTTGCTGGAAATCCTGGAAATCCTCCGTGGGAGGATCTGGCCGAAGCTTCTGGAAACTTTTTGCCTTGCGCATAATTGACCGCGCAACTCCGGTACCAGCGTCGTCGCGGTGATTGGAAGTGTTCCGGAGTACAGTAATGTCCAAAGATGAGGATGAGGCTCCTTGGTGAGGCATAACATGAGGGAGTCCTAGTCCTAAAGAAGCGTGTGCGAGGGCGGTTGTTGACTGTCGAGCAGGCGGGTCTCGTCTCCGTCTCGGTGGGGTGCTTTCCGGTGAAGTCATCGTGGAAGAGCCCGGGAAGGGCTCTCGGTAGTCACAGCCGTCGCTGACACTTGATATTCTAGGGATAACAGTCGAAGGGGTGTGGTCCTTGGGCGGGATTGGCGGAGGAGAGTCACTCCGTTGCTTGGCGTTGAATGACGACCGGCTAGGCAAGCCACCAAAGTCATCTGGAGCGGTGGGAGGATTTGAGGCGGAGAATGTGTAAACGTTGTTCCTCTTCCAGAGCGGAAATGAGAAGAAGTGGTGAGTATGAGACGAGCTATCGGTGTGGTGGGCGTTGCGTGGGTTACTGGCGGGTTTGCGAGGATTCTTTGGGGGTGAACCCTTGCCTCCAAGACCGAAAGGTGCCATGGGTTGACACACGACCTAAATGTCGGGTCAAGAGAGAGGAATGAAGCGGTTTACGGGAAGCTTCATATAGCACACCAGTGTGTCAACGGGATCGTTGTGGGGGCTGAGCTCAGACGAATGGTTGGGTTGATCGGAAATGGACTCGTGGAATTCCGCCTGGATGCTGCTACGGCTGACTACTACGGATAATTCCCTTTCTCCCGCTGCCTTTTCTCCCCATCCAGCTCTTTCCGCCTTTGCTCCAGTTTTGTTCGCTGGCGCAATCAGAAATTAGTAATCACCACTAAGCAACCGCAGATGAAGACCGATGAACCCACCTCGGCGTCTTTCTTCCGCTGCCCATACTTCATCCTCTCGAAAAGTTTCCGTTTCTTGTTGCTCATAAGCATCTTGTTCATCTCCTCCTCTGTCTCCACGGGAACCGGCGCAGATTTCCCCTCACCCTTCTTTGTCTTCTTCACCTCCTGCTCGAAGACGCCATAATCAATCCCAGCCGCCTCAGCCGCAAGCTCTGCGGCACGTAAAGCATCTGGGTCCCCTGTGGCGCCCGCGACCAACGTGGGCAGTCTGGATCCGGGACCATCTTCTTCAGCTTCAATGTCTTCCTCCTCCCCGTCACTTTCCTTCCCAACAATCCCCACGTCATCGCCGGGACTGACCGCTGTAGGGTCATAAGCACCCTCGTAATCACCGAATGGACTAAGGTGGGGCGGCAGCGGTTTTCCCTGAGCGTACACGTCCTCCAGGAGTATTTTCCCGGCGTTGATACAGTCAATCACCCACTGCGGCTGGATGTATTTCCTCTGTAGCCGACGTTGTAGTTCCTCTTGCGTTTCGTTCGGTCGCTCTGCAAGTGGTCTGTCGATTATAACGTGGGTGATTGACTCGTCAGACTCATCAAAAGGAGATCCGGAACCGGAGGATGCTGGCCATCCGATTCTCCCGCCACAGGAGCGCACGACGAATTCGAAGATTGGGCGTGATGTCTCCCTTGATAACCAGAACGTGTACGGTGCAAAAAGTCTTGCGACTGTCGATCCTTCTTGGGCCGATAATGACCGGAACGTCGAAAGGACATCAGCTTCTTCAGGATTGGACTTGGAAGGTTGCAGGACAAAGTCCTCCTCGGCAGTCATATTTTCGTCCTCTTCCGCCTGATTTTCTGTCGAGTCGTCTGGCACCTCAGACGAGATGGTCTTGATTGTACGCCGAACATCCCTAACGGACACCCCCGGCTCAGAAGGTTTGGCGTCCGAAACGCGCTGTTCAGAGGCCCGCTGCAGGCTGAAAGCACCAACACCAGCCGCGGCTTCGTCCTTCTTCGCATCCAACGGTGGCGGGTAAACCAGCCCGACGTCAGTGTAGAGTTTGAAGAATACGAATCCGAGGAGCGTTTGATATAGCTCCAGGAAAGTTAACATCACTCGTACATCAACATCCGCGGGAATCTGTCGAAACTTCAGAATTCCGTCAACGATACCGGGTAGACTACTCACGTTTTGAGTGAACTGGTATGGTACAAGCCATGTAACGTTTTGGCCCATCACTTCGGCTTGATAGTACACACCCTTGATGGACAAGAACACCTTGCGTAACGAATGCGAGTGGAGGATATACAGTTGCCATTCGGCTGCGAGTCGGGTACAGTTATCGATGAGGGCCATTGATACTCGAGATGTAGCGGGGAGGTTCGCAAATAAAAAGGCCATGCACAGTGCATCATCTATATCTCGAACGGCGTCGATGAAGGTTGGATACCTGTGCCCCACGTCAAACTCGAGAAGAGTGCAGGGATAAAACAATCGCTTGCCTCTCTTTGATGATATGATCCAGGCGGTAGGTTGGTTTATGCTCGTCTAAACTCTTGGCGGTGCTCCATTCGCCTCGACCGATCGCCCGAGAAAGTTTCTTCGCAAACGCTTTGTGTTCCCGAAGTTTCCTCAGTACAGGTTCGTGAGCGAGATAAGCAATGTCCTTGGCGTAGTAAAACGATGTTGGGGCGGATGATCCCTTGTTTGCCTTCTTCCTATGCCGTGGTTCGCGGGGGAAGATACCTGCACACCCAAAAGTCGATGGGGAGGTGGGTTTTTCCTAATACAAAGCCCGCACCTTTCAGGATACATAACCTCCGGAAATCTGCAAGGGAGATTTGTAACTTCTTTACGGCGGCTGAGCGTGTCACATAGGCTTTGGCGGCACCGGCCTTGCCCTTTTGTTTTATGCGAGCCATATTTTGAGGCTGAGGAGAAACAGATGAAAAAGTCGATCACTGGAAAGGCGCCGCAAACAGATCCTTCACCAGCCCACCATGAGGTACGCGCGGTCAACCTGAAAAAAATCGTTCATCGCGTCCGCAGACCGTGGGCTAATCGACTTACTGTTCTAGCCAATACGTGCACGTCCCAAAATCCGAGCTGGACGAGGCTCAGCTGCGAGCACTCGAGGAACACGAGATCAGCCAAGGACCATTATCCGTCCTCCAACAAGCGGTTCGAAACCACACCCAAGTGCTGATCTCGCTGCGAAATAACAAGAAGCTGCTGGCGAGGGTCAAGGCTTTTGACAGACATAGCAATATGGTGCGTCCTCGCGTTATGCTGAGAATCAGGGATTAACTCGTCCGACAGGTGCTCGAGAATGTTAAGGAGGTGAAGCCCTGACATTTCAAGTCCCTTCCGATTTTCTCATATCATTCCAGATGTGGACAGAGGTGCCAAAAGGCAAGAATAAGAAACCAGTAAACAAGGATCGGTTCATCAGCAAGATGTTCCTCAGGTAAGCTTCGATGTCGCAACATACGCGATTACACCAAATTGACGTGTTACTTAGGGGCGACTCCGTTATCTTGAGTAAGTGGATGAAAGGACTTTGGCTATGTACCGCTGCTAATATCTGGTTATCAGTTCTGCGAAATACTGCCTAGGGCTCGGAGCGTACATCAGTTGTGGAACCTTGTCAAAACGAGGGGAGCATCACGACTCGTAAGGTTCAGAGATTCAGTCCTAGTAAGTATACAACGGTGCAAGTCTTGTATCCTAGTTATGTCCTTTCATTTCCTCCTCGAATTCTTTGATCGTGTCAAAGATGACACCCAAAGCAATCAACCCTAAGGTTCTTGCTCCCGTCACCTCCCTCTCATCCTGCGTAACTCTCCATAACGCCCAAGCCTTGCCCAACTTGGTCTCGAATCCGTCCTCTTCAGAAATAAGCTCGTTCCTGACACCTTTCACCTGCAAAGTCGTCTGATCTCTCAACTTCGAGATCATGTCGCGTCGGTGTCGTGGCTGGGACGTCTTCGCGACGATTGTGCCGACAGCTGCTTCTTCTTCGGTGAGCATGGCGTCGCGACGGTATGAGATGGTATGAGCAGCACAGATCGTTCTGAGTTCCGTTGTGTACCTGTCGAAAAGAGCGATAGCGCGCTCACGATCATCAGCGTCGACATCTACGTTTATGAAATCTCCAATGCGATCATAAACGGCGATGTCGACCTGGTCACCATCCCGGAAGTCCATCCGCGCGAACTGCGCCACTAAAAGATCGTCCTCCTCTTCGAGCTTCTTGCGTTGCATCCGGCTTACTCTCCGAACAATATCGAGAGCAGGCAACTCGATCGCCCTGAATAGTCGGCCGATGGCCCTTTGACTTTCATAATAGTCCGCACTCCTACTATCGCCCATGGTCTCCGGCCGGTTCCAGTCTGGCTTCTCCCTGAACTTGAGTTTTGGTATCTTCTCTAACGGAACGGGGGTGGAGCTCTTTGGGTAGTCAACAGCGTCGCTGTGTAACTGCGCCAACGTCATGCAATCCTTGTCGAAAATGGACTCCCTGCTCTGATCCGCGATTATCAACCAGTTGATTGCCACGAGGCCCAAAACCTGTGAAAGGTCGGTCGATGGCACACTTCGGCAAAGAATGTACTGACGTCTGAATTGATGTAATCTGTCACGAAGTCGGCAACATCGTCCATAGTACACCTCCTGTCGAGCAGTTTCTTTGGCGCGTCCGTGTAGGCGGCTGCTGGGTACGTCCTTCGGATAGGCAGATCATTTATCAAAGCGATATTATACTGGATTCCTTAATGAATAATGGGTGGGGGTATTGAAAGTTGGGTCACTCACGACATCCCCATCGAGGTCGCCGCCCCCAGTTTTTGAGGGAATCGGTCGGTCACCTGTGCAATACTCTCTGAGCGTAGGCGCGACGCAAGGAAGGAATGACATTATACCCTTGATGGAGAAGACAACAGCGTTCGGCAAGGGTTCCTTCTCGAAAGGGGACCCAGGAGGTGGTTTTCCAATCGCCCTGACAGTTTGCACATCCCCTGGATGGATTACGGGAGATCTGTAGCCGTTCAGATGGTGGACAGATTGGGTAAGGGGGGAAACAATACCTGGTGATGAGCATTTCGCCTTCGAGGTATTCCAATTTCTTCGTCTGTTGGTCGACGACACAAGCGAAAACTTCATTGGGCTGAAGCCATCCGTGAACGTCAGCAACACCGACTAAAGTGTAGCCAGGGATTGGGATCCGAGCGTGATGCTTGAGCTCTCGAAGGACATGGTTAATGGCAAAGTCCATCAAATGTTTGTAGAACGGGTCCCTCTGCATCGGAACGCCGAGTTTATGGAGGTGGTACATAACAGAGGGGAGGCGGAATGATGCACCCAGACCGAAGGATTCAATCAATCGACCAGCCCGTTCGAAATCTGTTCTGGAGCCTTCAGCTTCCATGACGGCTCCATCCTGGTAAATCTTGAAGATCTCGTATGGAACCCCGAGGCCTTCGAGTACCGTGATTAGCGGCCGGTTGAGGTAGAAAGGACTGGGACGGTCAAATGCTCGGGCAATCTCGATCTCCGACCATTCCGGTGCTTGAAACTTGATCATTGAAGGGCGGAGGACGAGCTCGCGGCCGCTTTGGCGGTAGTCAACGCTAACCATCCCCTTTCAATCGAGACGCGTTGGTGTGAGGTTCGAAAGGAAACGGTGCGGGGTAATGCACATACCTTGCACCCTTGAAATCGAATCTGGAAACACTTTGGGTAGATGCGAACCCGTCTCGCACTCCACCGCCTCGCACGGATAGTGTCCCAAATGAGTTTCGCAAGCTCGGGTGAGATGGTTCCAACTCCGTCGGTGAAGTTCCATTTTCCAGAGGAGGGATCGTCCGGGTCCTTGAGTACCTCGATGTCTGATTCTTCTTGAATTTCCTCCGGCTGGATGGAAACGCCAGAGTCTGTAGAGGTGAACGCTTGGCTGATCCTAGCTCCATATCTCCCTGGACAGTGAATGAGCTTTGAATCTGGGGCGTTGGCGAAGTCTCCCAGAGAATCTATTATGAAGGCAGGGTCAACCAGGACTCTATCCATGTTCCTGAATGGGCGCATGAACCAGACGGAATGTTCCTTGAGGGCTGACTGTGAGTAGGCGAGGAACCAATACCATCGCCCGCCAACTTTCAAGCCAGTTTCGCGAAGGATTGTGCCGTATCGCCTTTTCACGAAGGCAGCACCGTCCACCTCCCGGTCAAAGCGAAGCTGCAAGCGGGTCTCCTCCTCGAAGGTCACCCGAATGAAACACGAGTGACGGTCTGGATATCTTCGGAAGACTCGATTTGAGCGCTCCTGGAACGGACCGCTGAGTTTCATTGCTGTAGGTGTCACTGAGACGTGGTAGCAAGAGAAGGTGTCTTCCAATGCCATGTCTGCGAGACTTTCGGTTCCTGGTACGTATTCTTGTGCAGTCGTGAGGAATAGGGTGGGGATATAACTGGGGTGGACTTCCCACGTAGATTCTTTGAGTGCGGAGTGGAACGAGCACAGAACGCCAACGGTATGCTTCGTGCCTTTTGACCGGACGAGGTCCCCTACCGCCCCTCGAAGGGCCAATATTTCTCGCAAGTCGACTACTGCATCCCGCACAATCTTTTCCACTTGGAAAGCGACCTCGAAATCGAGTTGGGCCAACCATGACTCGAACCGCACCATGAGTTCCGCAGAAAACAGCTGTCGGTATCCCTTGTGGTAGATATCGTCCGACGGCGCCCCAAGAGGACTGATCCGACAGAGGGCACGGAACATTTCCAACGACCTCGCGGAATCACATACAAAACGAACAGCAAGAGACGTATAGGCTACGACACGCTCGTGGTCAGGATCGAGTGCTGAGATCCTTGTTCTTTTGAAAGGGGAGGGCCGGGGAATTCCCGCAATGATCTGGATCGGGTCGGTCAACATTTCCTCGAAAATCGGGGAAGACCCGAGGCTGAAGCAGATCACTGGAAGAGGGCCGTCCATTCCGCAGGACGCCCAATTGACCTGTGCCGACCGTAGGGCGATTGACTTGGACCCAAAAACGATCCTGAATTCCCGTCGGTCTTCATCGTAGCCCAGGAGCCCCAACGATGACGGGTCAAGGAACTTTTCCCACTCGCAGGAAAAGACGGTATCCCTGCACTCCCATCCGAATTCAATCCCACAGATGGGGATCCGATTCGCTTCCGCTTCGGCGACCCTTTTTTGTTTTTCCTCTTGTGCGCGGGGGTCGACATAAGGAGTGCGTAGAAGTTTGTCGATGATGTCATCACGGGGTTTGTCTTGCGATGGGGCGAAGAAGGCCTGCCTATGCGCAAAGTGGATAGTCTTGAGAGGACGTTCTCCCCCATACTCCTGGAGGAATCGGATCGCCACATCTTCTACTGCGACGGTGAACCTCCCACTACCGCTGTGGCCATTCCCGGTCCTTTTATTCTTATGGAGGTAGACCTCAAGGTTGACAGGAACCGACCCCCACAACCCGAGGTAATCGTCGTGGTGCAGAATCCGGGCGATCTCGATGATCACCTGTTCTTTGTTGGCGGAGTAGCTCAACCCGCGCATGAAGACCTCCATCTGAGGCGTTTATTAGCTCTGGAGTGGACGGGTTCGTTTTTTGCTTACGATGTTTCCGACGTCAAAGTGATAAGGGAGTGTGGCGGCTCTGGGCAAGGGCCGAACACTCTTTTCTACCAGGTGGTCGCCGAAACTATATTCACCCCGTCCCGTGATATGCACCATGCCGATAACAGATTCAAAGTTCAGGGTAAAGTTACCCTCACAGTCAGGGCAAAGTTACCCTCACAGTTACACCAACGAAAATGACCTCCGGGAAACGCGACGTCCACAACCCGCCGTCCCCACCCCACCTCTATCACCGCCGTAGTGCTGGTAGGATTTGGCGGAATTCTCTCTCGCAAGCCGCCAATTTATCTTTGATCTTCTCCTATGGTCGAGGTTTTGAGCGCGAATGCTGGTCAGATATACGGAGACTTACGGTGTCCTGGAGGTGCCGGTTCCTCTCGAATTCATGGCGTACCCAGGATATCGTTTCGGACCGGGCGTGGCATGGTAACGCTTTTTAGGATTCGTGAATACGTATTTCAAGGTCAAGGTTCAAGGGCTTTTTCGTACAACGTGTCGCGCGTATCGCACTTCTGTACAGGTTGAGAACCTGCTGTTTGAGAATAAAATGCTTAAGAGAGGGACCGGCTAGAAACCTGGGCGAGTTCGCCGTTGAGCTTGTGACGATCATCGTACTAAGGGTGACCTTGAACGCTCGACCCCCAACACCTCATCTGACTTTGACCACGCCGCCTTTCAACTCATCCTTGCTCCGCCATGGTGGACGCTGATATCGAATCCAGCTCCACTCCGGTCGGGCCTTTGGCTCTCGATAATATTGATAACCTTTCAGGGCCGGTCGGAAAAATCGCACTGCAAACGGAGGATGATGAAGACACCTCCTCAATGCCAACCGACGCACCGCGCCCTTTCTACATATATACCAGACCTCAAGCCCTTTACCTCTCCAAGTCACCTCTCGTACAGTGCCCGCAAGGAATGCCAGATTTCAAGGACTGGTTTGGGTAGGTCTCGGCCCAGATTTGTTTCTCCCTCACCTGAGTATCGCCATATCATTCAAAGCGACTGGAATGAACAATCCTCAACAAAGAAAGATTCGGACGCTTCCACGTCACTTCCAAACAGCAGAGACAGACGGTATGTTTCGCTCGTGTTCACGAGCGCTTCTTCGGTTTATCAAGCCTTGGCTTCCCTAGTTTCAGGCGGGATGCAGATGACACTGGTATATCGCTTCTGTTCGGACATGCGTTGCGTGTACTCAACTCTTTGCAGAAAACCCTGCAGCCCGGAACTTCCGGACCACTCTGGCACAACCTTCGCAAATGGGAAATTTCCGGCACCAGTCAACGCGAACAACAGAACGGGACCGTGAGAAGGGGTCTGGTGAAGACAGAGAAGCCAAGGATGGACAGGAACGACTTCGGAGTGTATGCGTATCTCCTCCCACCACTCTCGTTTCTGTCAGCTGAGTCCTTCATGTTAGCTTTCCGACAAATTTGATCGAGATCGCCTAGGTTCGTCCTCTATGCAGCACGCAATCGTGATACAGAACGTGTCGTTTCTCCTAACCTGTCGAATCTAGCGTCGAATAGACTTAATGGTCAATCCTCTTTAACGAACGGTGCACGGCGGACAGAAGCAAGGGAACCGGCTAAGAGAAGGAATGGAGAAGCGAGTGATGACTGGAGACGAGGTTCGAACCGCATACCGTGTCCTTTTTGATTGGGCTGACTGTACTCATGTAGGCGCAGAGCCTGTGCGACAGGGTCGTGACGACAGTGAGTGGCCTTAGATTAGGTGTTGACTTGGATGCGACCACTCCTTTCAGAGAATGAATACCGACGAGATCGGGATACCCGCGAGCGGCCACGTTCAAAGGTCCGGGACTCATCTCGTGGTCGACGTGAGACTTCCACCAGTAGGCGGGATCGTGACCACGATGATAAGGACAGGGACCGCACGCGTCGATTTGACCGAGATGATAGAGACCGACCTACCCGAGGCACGGACCATTACTCTCCCCCACGGGACAGGGATGATGACCCACGACGGTGGCGGGACGATGGAAAGCGAGACGATAGAGTTGCTACGAAGAGGGAGCGCGAGAGAGAAGACAAAGACAAGGATCGGGAAAACCGCTGGCAGACTACAGAAGACCGCGATAGTCGTCTCAAACGTGTCGCTGGTCGGGATAGGAAGAACGCGGACGACGGAAAAGACAAGGATCGCCGGGACGATCGTGACAAAGACAAGGAGAAGGAGCCCGCGTGGATGGAAACTTACGTTCCTGACGCCTCTGGTGGGATCCTGGGCGGTAGGACTGCTGACGGTGAGATGGACAGCATCCAGGCTTGGAAGAAGGGTATGAAGGAGAAGGAAGAGAAAGATAAGGCGGCCGCAGCGAAGGATCTACCCTCAGGCCCCCAACAAGACACAGTCGAGCACGCCGAACCTCAGATGGACGAAATACAGTTGTTCAAGATGATGATCAAACGCGAGGCCGATAAGAAGGGTGAACAGGAGGTCGTTCAGGGTGCAGAAGACCCCATGCCCGCTCTCAGTAAGTGAACACGCATCCATCGGGTGACCTTCTCTCAACCATGACCAGACCCCGCACGTAGTCAGGACGATGGCTTGACTATGGCCACAACGTCCCCCCTCACCCCAAGTTCCACAGATCCTCGTTCGTTCGTTTCCCTCATCTCCTCCACTCCCTCGGACGCCTCTCTCCCCCAGCCAGTACCTACAAAGGTTCCCCCTCCTCTGGAAACCCAACGAAGTGCTTCTAGATTCTTCCCTAATCTTCCCAACCAAGACCCCGCAGCTACTTCCCAGAAACAAACCTCGATCTCGACACAATCTCCTGCTGCTGACTACAACCCCCCTCAAACCTCTCGCCTGCTCGGTCTAAGTTCGCGCACCTCCTCAACTTCTAGCAGCGTAAAACCTCAGAATGCCGTTGAGAACTTTATCGCGGCACCTCAGCATCCCTCACAACAATTGCCTCCCTTCCAGCCCGACCCTGGGTCACGGGAATCGCCAGACATCCAATACAGGCTTCGTCCGGACTCGGCTTTGGGACTTGGCCGACCTGATGTCATCCGTCAAAGAGACCAATCTCCATTCGACCAAGTTCATCGCGGGCAGTTCGATGATAAAGATCTTTATGTTCAGCAATTCGAATCTCAGCGCCGAGCGTCAGGAATGTCGAGTGTGTCGTCAGAGGGGTCGTTCGGTGACGTTGGGTTCATTGGGAATGGAAGCGGAAGCGCGATCGATCTCGTGTCTGGGACCCCCAACGGACAGAATTACTCTTCCGGCAAAGGAAGTAGATTTGCGAAGTTCTTCGATAATAAGGGCGGGAGAGAGCCACAAATGGTTGGCGGGAAGCCGATGCTCACCGGTCTCACATCACCTTCACCGATACAAGGACACCGCCCCGACAACCGCCTGCCTTCTGACTCTCAAGGAGATCCTCGAACGATGGATGACATTTTCGCGATGCTGCAGAATTCTGCGAACCAAGTAAGTTGACATCCAGTCTACGGAATTCATACCTTTTCTGACGCTTCTATGCGACAGGGGCAACGCGGTGGCGGTCAATCCAACCAAGTCAACCAGTTGTACATGCTTTCGCAACAACAAGGGAACTCGTTCGGACAGAATATCCCGGCCCAACATCACCTGCCCCCGAGCAACCGCTTGGATGCGCTGTATGACAGCCGTTTCGAGGACAAAAGTTTCGTTCCGGATGGGATGGTTCCTGGCTTGCGATCTGCCGTTCCGCCCAATAGGGTCCGCGACGTCGGAGGCTTGAACTACCTACCCGAGCATCTGGACGAACAACTGCAATTTGGCGTCAATCGGCCCCCGCCGCAGCACCGTAATGGTGAACTGTTTGGCAATAACCCTCAGCAGATTTACGCCCAGGCTCAGCAACAGCAGAATTTTATGCGCAGTGGACCTTTGCAGCAGGTTCCTTTCCGAGGGAACCCGTCGCCTACCGCCAGTCAAAATCCACTTCAGGCGATCTCTCAACCACAGCGACTGCCCCCTGGCTTGGCGAACCTCGGTGGGCGTCCTCCGCACGATTCGAGCCAGTTCTTCGGAAACGGGATCCAACAATTACAGAACCACCAGAATGTGCATCACACACATTCGAATGGTCTCACGCAACAGCAGGCCAACTATCCCAACTTCCAGGGTGGAAACGGATTGGGAGTCAGTGGTGGTGGAGGACCTCAGACCCGTCTCGGTCCTGGACAACAGCAACACCATCTCCAGGGTTTAGCTGGACACAACCTTCTCAGCGGATTGGGGCATTCCGGTGGTTTGGATGTGAGGAGCGGTACTACGCAAGCCCAACAGCAGCTCCTCGGCGGTCTTCAAGGCATTGGGGGTTATGGAGGACAAGCGCAATTGAGTCACGCCCAGTTGCAGGCTCAACTCGCGTTGCGACAACAGCAACAACGGCAACAACAGCAGCAGCAGCAGCAACTCCTCTCACAGGGAATGGTCCCACACCTCGCCCATTTACAACAGTCTGGGAGTGTGCACGGCCACAACCAACCGGCGCAGGATCTGATGGCTCTGCTAATGGGTAACGGCAGCATACACAGGGAATGAGTCGCTGGCAGCCTATCCTCTTGTACAGGCATTTTTTTCGAGGCGGCGGCGGCTGGTATTCATTTTTCCGTCTTGTTCAATGGACTCGAAGATTCATGCAAACTTACATATCTCGAATGTTCTGTGTCTTCTCTTGTAATTCTGCTTCTACCATTTGTTGGTTCCCGTCTTTGAAGACCTGGCTGACACCGGGGACGAGGATGATATCAGAAAAGTTGTACGTCATGGTGCGATCGGGAGAAGGGACGCGATCAACAATAGTTGGATTTTGGATAAGTATCTGGATGACGGTCGGGTGTAGTCCAGATTGACAGGAGGAATGTTGGCTGTCCCGAGCATCGGCAACGGGCGTGATTTCGGCTTCGAAAATGGGACGGGACGCGCCGCCTGTCGGGTCGTCAGATATCTGCTCCCGCGGAAATACACTCAACGGGAAGGCGTCACTGTATGCGGGGAAGAATAGTTTCTTCGAGCGTATTGGGGGACACTCAAAGACCGAGTTCGATAGTCTTGGGGCACCCCGCGCCGCTCTATAACATATAAAGTGGCTTGAAGGAATTCCAGGAGGTACTATCAGACGGACATCCGCAGCGAGACAGTCGTTCTCTGCATCTGCACCCAGTGTGGATCCCGGAAGTTGTCTTACGCGGGGGTGATGACGAGCGGGCATAAGGCGTCGGGGTGGGTGCAGATGTTTGCACCATTTATTTGAGACTATGGAAGAATGGGATCATATACACCAAAGGAGATGGCCGGACTGGGACGGACGTTATAACGTTGTTATTGTCCCCCCACCCTCTCCCTTGTTATGGGTGGAAGATGTGCGGATGACGGCGCTGCTACAGCCTGCGGATATTCGAGTGTATTACCGGATTTGACTGATAGACATGCCATGGCTTTCCATCCGAAAGACGGGTTCCGGTCTTGAGTCTCTGACGAAATTGGTGGCTGAGATGCGCTGACCGGATTATTGTGGGGCATTTCGTTGATGCTGTATTACCCCTTCGAGAGCTGCGGTGCACAAGAGCGAGGAAATCGGTAGACGGATCATGAACCTGACAGGGTACACAGACTGCCAACCGAAGTGCATCAGCGGTGGCGAGAGGCTGACCCGGGGTTGTGTTCTTCCCGGGTCAAGGTGTCACCCGGCGGTTAAAGAAATGCCAATGCTCGGTACTTCAAGATGGTCCCCACAAAGAGGAGTACCCGGATACCGGAATGGCAAGAAGGTGAACCGTGGCGCCGAACGAAACGCAATTCGGCTCAGTCAACGCCTTTCAAAGGTACTGGTGCTGCAGAAGTACCAGGACTTGCACACGGTTCGTGGCAGAAATGATGAGCGGTATATGATAAGAGAGTGTGTGATTGATCAAAAGGGATTTCAGTTTGGTTTTTCAATGCGGTTTCATCCGTCCCATTGTCTCGTGTCCAGGGACGGAGATGAGGACGCATGGATGGGTTTCTGCAACATAGTCTGCTGTACACTGGAGAGTATTTCCAAAGGCAAGAGCGAATACGGTGTGGGAACTAGAAGTACTTAGGACAGCCAGCGGTTCTGACTAATCGGAAGGTGATTGGCGCGATAGAAAATACCCGATTACTTTGCCTGGCCTGGCGGTGTGCGTTCTCGTACAAGACATCGGCCTCGTGCAGCACGCCAGGTCAATATTCGACCGCATTCAAAGACAGCCAGCAGCTGTCCGTCGGTCTTTATTTTTCTTCTCTCTCCTTCACTCCCTCTACTCTCTCTCCCTCTCTCCCTCTCTCTCTCTTTCGAGACCCTCTACACCCCACAACGGATATCCCAAATATCCGTGTTGGCGTCGATCAGCCGCTCTCATCCGCCGCTGCTCGCTCTCCTCTACTCCTCGAACCCAATCCTCGTCGAGTAACTCCGTCCAGACCTTCGATTAAATTCGAGAGGCAACTGTGATCTCCCCCTGGGTCCCCGCTAAACCGAGTCCGACCTCGCTACACTCTTTTTCGACCGTTTTCGCCGCCACCACCTCCCTTACACTCATTTGCTCCCCAATAAACTACCAGCTCAAGCCACTCCCTAATTCTGATCTTCCTCAAGTCGAGAGCACAGTTGTTTCTTGAATGTGTGTATTGCTTGCATTCTGCTCACTCAATATTTGCTTCCGCTGACCCTTTCATCCGATGACAGAATCCCCCCAGTGAGACCCAGTCCTTCCGTGCTTCGATTTTTTTTTCATAGTGCTGACCGTTCGGTGGTAGGACCGTCAGAGCAAGCAAGCCGTACACAAAGGTGAGAGCCCCGGCCCCGTATAGTTTTTGAGAGTGTGAATATGCATTCTACGTCGTAAAACGTGGTACGGTTAAATGTTCCGAAGAACCGGCAAGCACCCGTCATTTCCACCCGATTTCAGGATGGACATAAGCCGGTCCAGGTTGATGGTCGTTATGCGATCATCAAATTCATCTTGGCGTTCTTTCATTTCATTTTCATTATTTTATTTTCCCAATTATTTTTTATCGGGAGGATATCTTTTCAACTACAGCCCCCAGTTGGATCCTTTTATTCGTTCTGTTCCATCTTTGTTTCCTCTCCCTCGTCCTCTTCGTCGTTTCATGCGACGACGAAGACGGCACGACAAGCTACACGATCTGTAGACCGGGCTGTCTACATAAACGACCTGACGACGATAATCCGTCACGACTTAATCCCTCTCCTCACTCTTATCGCCCTTCACACTTCCTCCTTGACGAACCCGAACGCTCACCTCCAACCTCAACCCAGGCTGCTTCCTACCCCCTTCAAATCACCCGAACCGTCTTGTCGATCTAGATATCTCGTGAGTCCTCCTTCTCTCCATCCTTCCTTCACATCGACGCGATCGCGGCCCTTTTGCCGTGGCCGTCCACCCGCCAATCTGCGGATGGTTCGAGTTGTATTAAACGGTCACCCACCTTGTTTCATTTCGCTCTCCCTCTTATTCCTCGGCCGGTGCGCTCACCGCATTCCTGTCCACGTCCTCCTCCTCTCTCTCTACTTATTCTCCGCGTTCTCACACCAACATGTCTTTACAACAGAAATCTCACCCTGCACACTCTCCCAGCAGCGTCCTGATCCATCCCCTTTACACAATGAAAGATATCACCTCTTCCTCCAAGAACGTCCGCCCCAGCGTTTATCCTCGCAAGAGACCCTCCCCACACGGCATTTCAAAATCGCGTGGGCAGAACGACTCCCCTCCGGCCTACCCATCCCACTCTAACATCCGCAAATCGCCACGAAATGTCAAGGCTGAGCAGGTGGCCCGCAAACAACGGGAGGCTCGGATTTCTGCCCTCAGACGGGAAGGTATCTACTTAGAAGAAGAATACAGAGAAGAGATCCGGCGGTACATGCATGAGATGGAGGTTCGAATTCTCCTCTTTCTTCTCCAAGGAATACCGCTCAAATATCTCTTGTTTTCAGCAATATACGATGTGTTCTGCTCAATCCATGGACCAACAACCCGAGATTCGATGGCACATGCGACCTTGTCTCGTTGATTTCCTCGTGGAGATCCACTTCACTTTCCGCCTTCGACCAGAAACACTCTATCTGACCCTCAACATCATCGATCGCTATGTTTCTCGCCGCATCGTCTACGTAAAACACTACCAGCTCGTTGGCTGTGCTGCTCTATGGATTGCGGCCAAGTTCGAGGATGCCAAGGAACGCGTCCCATCCGTACAGGATTTGGTCCAAATTTGCCGCGATACTTATGACGAGTCGGCCTTCATCCAGATGGAACAGCACGTCCTCTCTACCATCCAGTGGACTTTAGGCCATCCTACCGCTGAGGCTTGGCTACGGCTCATCTGTTGCGGTGCCACTCCTGAAGAACAGCGGGTGCAGCACATCACTCGCTTCTTGATGGAGATCACCCTCTTCTATCGAGAGTTTGTGTTCTACACCCCCTCGGCCATCGCCTTGGCTTCTCTTACGCTCGCTAGGTACCTCTGCGGACGCCCACGGCAGTTCTACGAGGAAACCGACGAATGTTTAGAAGTTGTTGAGCTCCTCGACACCCGGTTATCCAAACACGTCAACGACCTTTCGGAAACCTTGGTCAAGAAGTATTCTTACGCTTTCTACTCCAAGGCTTCCACGTTTGTTGTGCAGTATTACCTCCAGGGTGGCCATTTCACCCGCCAGCCTCTCGTCTCCTTGCCAATGACCCCAATTCGCTCGAAATCCTCCCGGTCATCCATCACGACTCCCACTAGCGCTTCAACATGTGGCTCGGATTATTCGGATTACATGCCGATGACTCCAACAAGCCCCATCGCTCCTTCACTTCCAAGCGATGATTACGCTAGTAGTTTCATGATGGACAGCGACAAAGAGAACTACCCTTTAAACGCCACTTTCGAGCCTGCCATCAACAAGCAGCACGTCGATTGCGCACCTGAACAGTACCTCCCTCACGATTTCGTCGCCTACGGTCGGCCAGCCCTGCATAATTACAATATGTCATCCCCAGCAGTGGCGTAGGAGATGTCACCCTTGACCTCTCCCGAACCGACCTTTGATCATAGCAAGTTGTCAAAATGTATCACCATCACCATACATGTCGTTCCCCGACAAGTCAATACAACGCATCCCGTCTTCTCGCACCTCAACCACCCATGCATTCATTCTCTGCAATCGTCCGTTCTCGCTTTCTGCACTCTCCATCCTTTTCTCCCTTGTACCGGGGGGACGTTGATGCATGGGTAACTCTCTGGCTTGTAGAATGTTTTCGTATTCCTGTACAGTCTGGGTATCCTTGCCCCGCGTTCTCCTCAGTCCCTACAGTTTTCAGAATCGATCGCAATCTTTCTTCTGTCTCTCCTCGAACATTCTCCTCATACCTGTGACCCTCATCATCCGTTCTCATTCATTTCTACTCCTAGTACGCCATACCATTTCCCCCTCCGCATCCCCTACATGTTCGAGTTATTACCCCCCATTCCCTCCAACCTCGAGTCGACTCATTAACCACCCTCTTTTTCACAATCAGTCGGCACAACACTTGTGTATATTTCTTGCTATTTTATTCCTTCAATTCTATTGTACTACTGTTTTATTCACCCCTACACCCCCCAAATCCTCTGTTGCCCGCACATTGTTGCGGCAGCCAAAGCTCACTCTCTAGCATTGACCATTCTTGTTCTTCCTGTCGCACCATCTTCGTGTTGTCTGGGGAATGAGCCCAGTGTCTATGTTACATCAACCTCGCTCCCTGCCTCGCTCTCTCGCCCAAGAGACGCCGGATGCTCGCCCATCAGTTCCGTTCCCTTAATCGAACCTTCACGGGGTCTCTTGATTTTTCAAACTCTCCACCTTGGGATGCGAATCGCGATCCCGTCGACTCCTTGATCGCGGATGTTGTAAATCAGAATATCTCTTGTTTTCCGCCTCAAGTCCGTAATCGCCTTGTTCTCAAGGATGGCTGCCCTTGAGGAAGACTTGTGTGAGCGTTTAGCCTATGCCTTTCGGTTCCTACGCAAGGCGTGCACCCCACGAGATGACCCTTATCTTTCCGCGAAGAGCGCTGCGCCCGGGGCGGCCCATCATAAAATCAAACTCAAGGTTATTTTATTTGTCCGTAATTATACCCAATTTCGAAAGCGCCTGATGGTTGAGTGTCGCCAGGGATCTAACGAATCCAGAGAAGCCAGGATTCTAATGCCAATAAGGATTGTATCTCGCGATCGCGAGACACCCTCGGTCGAACTCTGTCACAAAGCGGACTGAGTTTGTGAACAAACAAAATGCATATACCTTCGCAACGTCTCACAAACCCGCAAACGAAGGATCGGATATCCAGGTATATACATCGGTATCTTAATCGGCACCATTGCTAACGGAGGTGCTCGTATTTAAATAACCCCGGGTCCCCACCTATTCACCCCATTCATTCATATCAGAACAGGGGGGAGAAAACTAGATCCTGAAAGAGTGCACCCGGGACGGACAGGAACCACCTCTGTTATGGGATGGGAGATATGTGTTGGGACTAAGGATGTCGATGAGGACGTATACGTTAGTTACTTTACTAACTTTGCTCTCCCGCGTCCCACGTCCGGCTGAACCCTACACGTGGAAGGGGGAGAAGGAGATGGAGATATCGAACGGGCGGCCGAAGTAACGAAATATATCAGTGGACAGCCTCACTCCTTACTCTCCGGTGGCGTAGACTTGATCTTTCTCTCTCTTGAGTATCCCCTTCCTTGTAAGGGGGATCAGGGAACTCGAGGTAGGATCACCGCACGTCGTATACCTCAACAAATAATGCGGTAATTGCACCACACACCATGGTCCCTGATGCTGAAATCCAGCGGCGGAGGGAAGGGATCTTTTTTTTTTTTTTTTTGATTGAGGCTTTTGCCAATTTCCCTACTAGTATGCCGCCCAACTCCAACACGTATTCCGCGAGATCCGAGTGCTCTATACGTTTTACATGTCGACTTCAGAGTAAATATATATCGTGAATATACCGCGAAATATATGAGACGACAGGTTGAAACCAGCGAAACCCACACAGAGTATACTTATCAAACGAAATAATAATCGCGATGCAACCAACACCCGGAGAGATCAATTTCCCTGGTGCGTTGTGCTGGTCCACGAACTCCGCTCGCGCTCTCACAGACAAACGACAACGACAGATTGTGCGGAAGGACTGAGATGGACGTGTCTTGTGCGTTCGCATGATCCCACGAGGGGTGACGAGATATATAGGTACAATATCTCCGTGTGAGAGAATTGGGTTTGGGAGTACGTGATACTACTCTCAAATCTAGCGCAGGGGCCAAAGAGGTGGGAAAGGAGGGGGTGGAAGCGAAGGATTCGCAAGAAATAGCCATTGGTGGAGTATTGAGTACTCATTGTGCTACTCGGCGACGGATGGACACCAATCATGCACGATTCAAGTTTCTTCCATTCAACGATCAACAAAGCGTTCAAGGAAAGCGTTGCCGCGCATACGGTCCTTTTCACTTCAATCGGCTCGTTGGGACGTGCCCTTCGCAAAGGTCCGGGAGGACGGGCCCGCATGGGACCAAGGGTACCGATGAATCAATGCGCGACGAGCACATTGTACATACACATCAGATAACTCTTACAACGAAGCTACATAGGTTAATTCATGTCTGGACACACCTCCCTACGCCATTCAGTCCCTTTCTCTCAACGTTTTCCACCCTCCGAGCAGTCACACCGCTCCTTGTAACCAACCGTGCTGAAACCGCCCTACTTCAGGAACCATTTGCCCTCTGAAAACCCGATATCCACCGGACGCTTCTCATCAAGGCTGATCCTTCCCGCATTTAGGATTGCGGTGGTCAACACCGTGTTTGCGATAGTCGGTAGCCCATGCTTATCATAGTCAGAGGGTTTCAATGTCCCAGCGTTGACGCTGCGCGCGGCGTCGATGAATTTTTCGATGGAGATGTAGCCGTACCCGCGTTGTCCATCGAAGTGCCCTGATTCTGAAGGAGAATATTTCATGCTGCCGTCAACGGATGTTGAGTATCCCGATGATTCGCGAAGAAGATCTCGCTCACTAGAATGGGTTGTACCACGTTTTTCCGGTCTCGTCCGCTGTAACGTCGTACCCTCGGTGGGCTTGGTCAACGTTAATCTCACCCTGAAACGTAAGACAGGTCAGCCTGTCCAGGCTCGAAGCAGGACGCGGGGGACGCAAGAACCGACGGTGGGATGCGAACCTTTTCTGCCATATAGTGGAAGTGCTGAGTGGAATGCACACCCGAGTTCTGTGGGGCAGTCCATGAAGCAGTATAGACTGCAGTTCCACGGTGCTTTGAACTCGTGAGGGACTGCCAGTCGACAAGAAGCGTGATAGTATCCTCGGTCTGGGGGACACAGTTATATGGTTCTCCCGTGGCGATACCTGTAGCAGCGCTAGCCACGACCCGACTCGGGACCGCCTTTCCCTGGAGGATCCAACAGCATATGTCGATGTGGTGCGATGAGAGGTAGTAGCTGTTCAGACATCCAACCGGGTCGGTGTTGCGGTCTGGCTTCGCACTTCAAATACGCTGGACAAATCACTCACCTAATATCCGAGTCTTTACCTGCCCATGCACGGAAGGTCTCGAGCTGGCTCTTGGGTTGGCTCATCCATGCGCTGAAAAAGTTGAATTCTCCCAGGGTCTGTGCACGGGCCTTGGCATCGCTGTAGACTGGGTCAAATCTATCGGGGGTTGGAAATTTCCAAAGGTAAACGAAAGAAGGTTCGTTAGACTGGTACGAGCCCCGGAAACGGATTTACGAACCTCTTGTGATGTTCTACGAAGCAGACGACGTTGTTTTTTTCGGCGGCTACGATCAGGGCGTTGTGATGATCGAGGGTTTTCACAGCTGGCTTAGTTACCAGAACGTGGATGCCTCGCGTGATGGCGTAGGACGCGATATCGTAATGAGTATCTAGAGTGGGTCAAGGGCATACCACGATTATGTTTCAGGGCCTCACTCACTATCCGGAGTGAAGATGATCACAGCGTCTCCGGGCTTGAGCCGATCGATGGCGGTCTTATCTGAGCGAGCAACAGCAAATGACAGGTGATTAAGCGCGAGGGTTGGGATAAATAAAGGGAAACGAACAAGCCTCTGGGTCGACTTTTCCTTCCTCTGGGAAGGCCGCGAACCTAGCATCGGACGTGTTTATGTATGTGCGGGATTTCTCATTCGAGCGATTGGGCTTACGATGTGTCCATGTCCTTGTAGACTTGACCAATTTTTGAGTCAAGATGTTCCCGAATGGCGGGGAACTTGGATCCGTTCACGCCGACCATGCTAAGTTTGTCGACCTGCGATTTAGGGTATGAACTCTCCGTACATGGGGCGCCGGTAGGGGGAGCGAACCTTGCCCAGGCGGCGAAGGTCGAACAAGGTGAGACCAACGACCTGAGGTTGTCATGCGTAATTGTCAGGGAATGATCGACGTCATTTTATTATGTCAGCCCAACGCACGCCGATCTGACAAGGTGTGAGAACGCGTGACTGGTGGAGTGGGGAGGAGTTCCACCTTTTTGTCTGACTTGGATGCGCCTGAGCTTGTCCACCCCGTCGTATACTCTCCCTGGAACGCACCGCGGTGGCATCAGCGGCGGGGATAAGCGGGGGATCTGCAGAGATCACGACTCACTGTGCCGCCTGTAGAACGAAAATTGCGGGTCAATCAGTGGATCACAAGCACCCGGGGCGAGATCCGCTCACACATCAGGACGTTCAGCTTGTTTGCGCTCTCCGTCGACATCGCTGCTTGCTGTGGATCTGGCGTTCAGAGCTGGTCTATCCGTGGGGGATGTCTCTCTCCCGGAGTCTTAGAGATCGACGCTGGACCAGAAGGGCTGCCGGGTGTTGGCGGGAAGACCGGGCCGATGCCGGAAATTTGGGTTTGGAACAGAGGATGCTAAAGCATTGTCTATGGATGCGATGACTGAGACCTGCGGTCTTTGGGTTTTCCGGATGCTCTGGCGGGCATTGTGAGTGGGTGGCGGCTGATGGTGATTCCGCCAATGGGATTCGCTTATTTTCGTCGAGTATGGCACGATTCTTCACTTCGATTTTATCAACCGAGTCTATTGGTTCCGCACCCCTCGTCCTCAACCAACCACCCCCATTATCCACTCCGCTCACCGTCGTCGACGAAGACGACAACGGCACACCACCATGGACCGTTCCGCCTCCGCCTCCATCCCCGCCTCCACCTCCGCGCCACCGTACAGCATTCCATTGCCCTCTGGTTCCGGTTCATGGTTGTACACAACCCTTGCCGTCCTGTTTACCCTCCTTGCACTCGAACAGTCCGTCTACTGGTACAAGAAGCGTCATTTACCCGGGGCCGCATGGACAATCCCGATTATCGGCAAATTCGCGGATTCGCTCAAACCGACCATGGAGGGTTACATGCGCCAGTGGAATGCCGGTGACCTGAGCGCTGTCAGCGTATTTAACATGTCCGTGCCCGTTATTTGATTTTCGATGTGAACATCTCCGTTGAGCTATTCCCCATGCAGTTTCATCGTCATGGCCTCTTCCAATGAGTATTCGCGGAAAATCCTTAACTCCCCAACCTATGCCGAACCCTGTCTTGTTCATGCCGCCAAGCAGATTATCTTCCCTGACAACTGGTAGGGGTCTCCATTTTCACGCCAATTTCCCTCCGTGCTGATCACTCGGGTTTCAGGGTGTTCCTCACTGGCAAGGTGCACGTGGCGTACCGCAAAGCGCTCAATGTCCTCTTCACTCGCAAAGCACTTGGGTCCGTTCCGCCCGCCTGTTCCTGTGACGTAGCTTTGGCTCAATATATCTCCCACAGCCTTTACTTTGACATCCAGGACAGGGTCACCCGCGAGCATTTCCGCACCTGGGTCAGCCCCGATGGAAAGGCCCATCCCCTCATGATGATCGCCCGTCATCTTAACATGGATACCTCCTTGCGTGTCTTCTGTGGAGATCATATTCCCGCTGCCGCCACCCAAGAGATTAGTGACAAGTACTGGGATATCACCCGTGCCCTCGAGCTCGTCAACTTCCCTATTGCCCTCCCCGGAACCAAAATCTACAGGGCTATCCAGGCTCGTAAAGTCGCCTTCAAGTGGCTTGTTGAAGCTGCTGCCAAGAGCAAGATCCACATGGCAAATGGTGGTGAAGTTACCTGCATGCTCGACGGCTGGCTTCAGACCATTCAGGATCCAGAATGGAAGGGCCGCAAGGAATTCAGTGACCGTGAAATGGCCATGGTCATCTTCTCCTTCTTGTTCGCCAGCCAGGATGCTATGAGCAGTGGTTTGATCTATGCCTTCCAGCACTTGGCTGATCATCCCGATGTCTTCGCCAAGGTTCGCGAGGAGCAGGACCGTATCCGTGGAGATTCCAACAATCCCATGACCCTTGAACTGTTGAATGACATGCCCTACCTCAACGCCGTCGTCAAGGAATCTCTCAGGATTAAGCCCCCTGTCCTCATGGTTATTATCATCTCTCCGCTCCACGACACACACGAGGTGACTCACAGAACTGTTACAGGTTCCATACAAAACTACTCGCGCTTTTCCTATCTCCAATGATTACACCGTTCCCGCCAACAGCATGGTCATCCCCTCCTTCTACAACTCTCTCCAGGATCCCGAGGTCTACAGCAACCCCCAGGAATTCGACCCTTCCCGCTGGTTGGATCCGAACGGCACTGCTCATTCTAACCCCCGAAACTACCTCGTCTTCGGGAGTGGTCCCCACAAGTGCATCGGTGTCGAGTACGCAATGATGAACATTTCCCTTGTCCTCGCTCATGCCGTTTCCATGTGGGACTGGGAGCATGCCAGGACTTCTGAGAGTGACGAGATTGAGTGAGTTTATTTTTATGTGACATCCACCCATAACGTCTAACATTCTTTGCAGGATAATTGCCACCATCTTCCCCAAGGATGGTTGCCATATGAAGTTCACCCCTAGAGCCACATGATATATGAAAATCTGACCGTTGTTGCTTTCACCTTTCTTGTCCAAACTCCTTTTTGATGTCCCATATATTTTGGACCCCGAACGTCGACCCTCGACCCAAGTAATCGCGTCTCACGCTGCATTGTGCCTTCTATTGTATATCCTCCGCAACCTTTCATTTTCTACATCTCATGCATCCCACCTTTGCGACGAATAGGGCCGGCCCACTTTGGGGCCATTGTTTTCCCCCCGTGCTTTGTTGCTGTGTGTCGGTAGTCTTTGTGTCCCCAGGTCTGCACTAATAGGTTGCGTACAAAGTTCCCGCGCGGAAAGTACTCAACTGAGATAAAAAGGGATGTCATCTGCCAATACAGCAAATTTCCCAATACCTGAAGCATACTGGCATTATTCTTATATAACCGCATACAAAGACTTTACCACAAAACAGTCGAACAATCAAGAAAAAGGAAACAGAACTAACAATCCCAACCATATACAAACTCGGATCCGGGTGTCTGAGGTTGCGGGATATCGAGCACCTCCTGGTCCGAATACGGTTCTGAGGTAGGTTTGACACAAACGCCAGAGGAGAAGTCCTCTCGAAGAAGGAGATCGGCGACGTTACGACCGGATACTATGGAAGACTCGAGGGTGGAGATTATCGAGTCGAAGGCGTTGACATAGTAAAACCCCTTATCGAGCTTGATGGGAGGGAAAGTTGTCGTTGGTGTAAGAACAGGAGTCTTCCACTGTGCAATTGAAATTTTGAGTTCTCGCGAGCCAGAAAGGTAAACGTGGAAGACAAACTTCATGTGTATGCACCCATTTCACCGACTCTGGTCCGAAAAGTCGTTCGAGAGATTCTTCGGACAGCTTTTCCTTGGACAAGATCTTCACGACGTATTCCTCTTGTCCACCGCGCTGAATGATGCTGTAATATTTGAGTGACAGGAACTCGGGTTCTTCTCCGTCTTTCCCGACAGTGGTGAGGATCGTCCGTGGCGCCGTTGCAGTCGGCTTCAATCCAAAGTACGTGGGGTCAGGATACGAAGCGTTAGTGGCGAGTACCGTCGTAAAGATGGTTTCGTGTGGTCGTTCCGGGACTTGAACGGTCAATGATTCTGGCAGAGAGATTTGTGAAGTATGGATCGGAGCGGCCAACACGGCGTTTCTGTAGTCGACAGATCCGTTCGTGCTCTTCACCGTCCATGCGTTGGCATTTGAATTCCATTTGATGCTTTTGACCTTGATATGATTCGTCAGAAATTGCATTACATCATTGCTCACCCCAAACTCGCTCACCTGAGAGCCGACGAAGAGGGTGGCATTCGCCTCCTTGACGAAATTCTCAAACACCTGTCTGTGGCCCCCCCTGGTTACGATCAAGGTATCTGGTACATTTGCTAGAGCTGCGCTCAACGCGTTTATCGAGTCCGCGTTCTGGCTGTACGTAGCACGGGTAGCCGCGTTCAGGATCTCGGAAATTTGCCGTTCAGACACACCGAATGAACGGAAAAACTCCGAACCCGTTTGGGAAGTCAGGTTTGACCACTCCATGGAATCGATTAGGGAGGTGATTTCGCCCCAGGGTTGGGTGCCCGAGGCGTAGAGTCCTCGCGCATTGTGCAGAATCTTGGTTGAGCTTGATTCTACGGAGTCAGGCGTAGATTTAGAGTGTAGGATAAACATTCCTTACATGGCGTCACTGGCGCTCAACGACGAGAACCCATACGCCCAGTATGTCTTCAGCCTATCCCAGATAGGGAACAAGCCGCCTCCCAACTACGCGTATTGAGCAAAAACGTCGGATAGAATGTCAGAAAACGTACTGTGAATATAATTTCAGTCCCATCCCAGATTCCCACTCCGTCGTCTCGCCGTTTACGCGCTATTCGGGTGAGATTGAACTCTTTCGCTGCCCGTGCCATATTCTGGTCAGCTTCGTAGTGTTTGAACACGCCTAATCCGACAGGCCTGTAACGTCCATCATCGTAAGGATGGATAACGTCGATGTCTTCGACCATGTTGAGACTTCAGGGATACGCGAGGATGAAGATGAAGAACCCACCTCCGCCAACGAGCTCATTCTTGTCGTATATGTGAATATCGATGTCTACCCCGTAACGCTGCTTCGCCTTGGCAATGAAAAACGCTGCCGAGGACCCTCCGGCCCCTGCGCCGATGATCGCCACGGTCTTGGAGGCGTTATACCACGGTTTTCCGGAGTCTATTGTCAACGCGTTGCTGCTGCCCCCAAACCATAACCAGGATGGCAGTCGGAACGGTAGGCTGAGTGCCTGCGCCGTCCCCGCAGCCACAAGAACGTACACTGTCCAGCGCATGTCGTGGTTTGTCTGAGGATCGTGTTCGCTCGAGCCCCTAAGACAGAGGGTGGAAGGTGAGGTGAGAGAGGTTTGATCGACTGACGGAACGGACTCAAGGCAGTTTCACCCGCGACAACGATGATCGGCATCCTGCCCACAGAACTCGTGCAGCAAGCCCTGGTCTTCTGCCGGCCTAGGGACGTCGCAGCCTTCTCTCAGACGTGTCGACAGTCACGCGCACTCGTTTATGAGAGTGAGGACCAGTTCCTGTGGCGAGAACTGTTTCTCGCCGTCCCTTTTGATGATCTCACCGATTCCCCCGACCAAGACACAAAATCCTCTTGTGACTGGAAGAGTGAATTGCAAGCCAGGCTGCGAGCAGAGACACTGGTCACTTTATCGTACGATGATATGCGCACAAGGGACCACGACGCGATATCGAACGCGTTCGACACGTTGACAAGGGTTCTGAACTCGACTCCCCCAGAAGAACCCAAGAACCTCCGTTGGGTGACGTCCACCGCTGCCAGATCTTTCGTGTTCAGCGATTACGATCATTTCCCTCGTTTCCTTTCAAATGCCCAGCCAATTCATCAGCTATTGGCGTTTTCGTGGGACCTATGGGGCCTCAATATGTCGAACGGGGGGTTGGGGGAGCGTATTCTCGACGACGCCAGGTACTTCGTGTACAATCTATCGAAGTACTCGGCCAAATCGAACTGGGGAGCCTTCTGTTGGACAAATTCGGAAGGTGGCACCCCAATATACATGGCCAATTGGGAGCATATCAAGCACTGTGTTGCTATCCTGCTACTGCATGGAAAGGATTTCGAACAACCCCCACACGGTCTCCGTCACGCAGTTGCGTATTCCGCCCCGGATTCTCATCTGAGAGCGAGTGACGATTGGGCAGGAGTAGAAGGGGTCTGGTTGCGGGATGTTTGCTTCCTAGATTACACTACACTCTTTGGTACGTTCACTATCTGTTGTGGGTGTCCCTCTCCTAAGGGATCCTTCCCTAGATCTCAATGTGCGTGTGTGAACTACAGTTTGTTGTGCGCCAGATATGAACGCTACTCCAGTCCACTGCCGATGAATACGGGAATCTCTCCCCATACACGGGAGAGTTCCTCGAAGGTTTTACGCGTTTCCAGGTCATGGTGAAGGTTTTACGCGACCCCAAGCCCGAGGAACGGTTTGTCATCAGCCCCAGGCCGCTTAATTCAGACGAGCGTTACCCTCGTTTGAATGTCATTGGGCTGGGAATGAACGAGTTATCTCTCGGTTCAGAGGGAGAGACCGTTCTGAGGGGTCATGTGGACAGACTAGTCGACGGTTCCATTCTGTGGACGAACGTAAGTCTATCTAATTCATTCATCTGAGGCTTTTGCTAACGAAACATTGATCAGCTTTCTGCTCCGAACTTGGGAAATTGGTTGTACGTCGTAGCATTCAACGTCAACCACGACTCTCACATGTGGAAAACGTCCCTAGGTTTGCTGGATTTCAATTGGGAGGGCCTTGTAGTGCATCTGGTGTTGTAGGCACGTGGACCACGTCTGCACACAACGTTGGTGCGTTTCGAGATTCGCTTCCCGGCCCGGGGCACGACTGACGAAAACCGTCACGCAGATGATCCATGCGGTATGAAAACCTTCCGAGCAAATGTCAACATGCCCATTTTAACAGATTATTTGTAAAGGGCCATCGTGGATGTGGAAGGTTTCGGGCGAGGTGAGGTAGCGCCACTGTTCGTGGTTTGCTGCGTGTCTAGGTCAGCTGGCCCGGCCTACCCGGTGCCACTCTCCCTGATGGTAATGCAGTGCGCGCAGGCAGGGGTCAGGATCTACGGGAAGGACGGAAGGACGTCCCTTGACCCGATATCAATCCAAGCAGATCTTCCATGAGTCGATTAGCAGCTTGATCTTGCCTCTGCAGAACGTAAATTCAATGCCAAATAGAGAGTGACCTTGGCCCGTAATAGTGAATATCCAATCAAGACCCGTGGCCACTGTTTCTTGTGAAGATGCGGAGGCGAGGAGTACCCGCCGCCCGATGTCACTATCGTGGATAATGGTGGGAGGAAGATAGCAGAAATTTGATTGAGCTGTTATATCTTGAGGTCGACGCTCTGCATTTTTTGCATACGTTATGTTCCTCTCTCTTCCGACCGAACTTATTCAACACGTCCTATGCTTCTGCGTCCCTCAAGCCGTGGCTGCTTTCTCCAAGACGTGCCGACTCGCGTTCGCCCTCGTTTACGACACCGAGGACCAACACCTTTGGCGAGAGGTCTTCCTTTCAGTACCGTTCGATGACCTCGGGGACTCGCTAGACTACGACCCAAGTGTTCCCATCGATTGGAAAGGAGAGCTCCGGTGTAGGATACGGGCGTCTTCGGTGGTGGCCTTCACCCCAGAAGATTTGCCACTCTCGTCGGAGATGAGGGAGGAGGTTTTCGATGCGTTCGAGTCGCTGGTAAAGGTCGCGCACTCCGCGATACCCTCTTTCCGTACAGACCCGGACTCCCCTCCAGTTCCGTCCCACAACATGCGGTGGCTGACCGACGCCCTGGCACGTTGCGCGCTGTTTTGTGATCCAGAGCGTTCAACCGCGTTCGGTGGCCACTCCGACAATTTAGACCGACTGTTGGCCTACTGGGGCACTCCTCTCCGCGGAATACCTACCGGCAATCTACACACTGAAAGCAGATGCTTCGTGTACGATCTACGACACTACACCCGCGAATCCAATTGGGGGGTGTACCGGGCGGTCGGAACTGAACCAATCGACGAAACCCGAGCCCGATATATATACGAAGCAGACTGGGAACACATCCACCATTGCGTCAATACCGTACTGTTCGGTATCAAATACGACGGTACAGGCGCTTTCGCTCACCCACCGAACCCGACGAAACTGCTCTGCCCACCGATGGGGTTCAATTCCATCAGAGCCTACTCCGCTCCAGGCTCGTTTGATCGCAAACCAGGCGATTGGGCGGGCGTGGAGGGCGTCTGGGTTCGCTACGTCTGCTTTATGGACTATTCGGCTTTGTCTGGTAAGCCAATTCACTCACTCGCGCACCCAAATCTGAGATGCTTGTGTACTTTGATGTCAGAATTCAATGCAAGTACCTTATCACCCAACCCATCAGAATTCTGTTCACGAGCTGACTGTTTGCGCATCACGACGTGATCCAGTGGTCCCGAAAGAACGGACCGTGCAATCCAGAATTTTTCTCGAAGCCGGGATTGATTGAAGCCCTTCGTTCCATTCGCGTAGAGATACAGCTTTTGGAGTCTGAGGATACCCCAGTCACTCTCGCTCCCCCTCCAGTCAATGCCGATCACAGGTATCCCCGACTGCACTTCAAGGGAACGGGAGTGCGCACGATGTCAGGAGCTCAGGACGATACAGCCGTCGACGGCCACGTAGACAGGTACCTTGATGGGACGATTCAGTGGACATTTGTGAGTCCCATCCTCGACATGTGGTCACCGAAGCTGATCCCGTGGTGGAGGTCTCCCAATACGGGAACGTAGTCTGGATGTCAGTAGCCCCCATCTGAGGTGTTTCGTGGCTGACGTCACGATGAATTCAGGTTCGACGGCGTACAGCTGGGTGCGGTGTGTAGCGCAGCTGGGGTGGTTGGCACTTGGACGTCAACGCAGCATCGACCTGGTAAGATTGTACCCAGCAGGCCACGTTCGCGATAATGACTGACAATGTCCCCTAGGTGATCCCAGTGGTACGCCTGGCCTCTGTGTATGACTGAGCCGCTTGATCTGCTAACATCTGAGATCGCATAGGGCCATCATGGATGTGGAAGATGGAATCTCAGGAATCCCAAGATCCAGAAGAATGAAGTTCCTCATCACCCAGTCTTCTCATTTTCTCTCTCGGGGTGTACATGGTGGAAATTCACGGTGGAAGCTACTGTACAACATTCTCAACTTGACTTCGTTTTGTTTCGGCATTTTAACTACACTTAAGCGAATGCATTCTTGAAGAAAGCAGAAGCCCTGGAGTAGAGGTCCTCGTACTCTCTCTTGTTGTCGGGATCTGAGAGATTTCCACGGGCAGCGGCCCAGCCGTGGAACCTGGTGAAGGCGATGAGTCTCTGATGGGGAAGTAAAGTATGTCACGCACATGTTCGAATAGTATTTGCTGTCGACCTTGGCAGCAAACGGCTTCTTCGAGAGTACGTCCACAGTCTTGTCAAACTGAGAGACACGCAGGTGGGTGAGCCACGATGTCATATACGCGAACACGGGTGACACACCTCTACTTTGGACTCATCCTTAGAGACGAAGAGGCCCAAAGGGATTGACAATCCCTCAGCATCTTGAGCTGAAAGCATGCTGTTCCCAATCGTTCATCTAGGTCAAAGAAAAGTGCTGAATGCAGGCGTACGCAGGATGAACACTGGAAATGGCGTCGAGGGGGGAACCCTCCTTTAATGCACCCAAGATGACAACCTTTCCTCCTGAAAGTGGACAGAAAACTTAATAACTCTGGTCCAAAATGAGTTATGGTAGCTCAAACGTTACCCCAGCAATAACCGATGGCGCCGATCTTTTTGAAACCCTCGCCTTTCAGCACGTTGGCGAAATCGACCAATCTAGCAGCATTAGAAGGGGGACTGGCGATACCCCCAAAGAAGGCCTGAAGGTCCTTTTTGTCCTGCTCGTTCCTGGGTGGCAGCTTCTCAACTCCGAAGGCACTTCCCTCCCCAAAGAAATCGGGCATGAAGACCTGAGCGCCCAAGGTCTTAGCCAGGATATCAGCCCCTTGTAGAGTTTGAGAGAAATAACTAAATTGATTGGTTGGTACCCGATAGACACCCCACAGACCTTGAGACTCACTCACCCGAAGATATCGAAGACGACGATCAGTGCGGTCTCGCTCTTATCGCCAGTGACGTAGACGCGATCGAATGCACCGTGGGCCTTGTAGGTGCCATTAGCGGTGTAGTCCACTTGGACCGCCGGAATCGAGCAGCAGGCCGTGTTGGTGTTATGTACAGTAGACATGGTTTTGGAAAGAGGGTTGAGATGGCGAGAGATAGCCCGAAGTCGAGCCAGCATCTGTGACGTCAATCCGTTCGGGGTTCGGTTGTTGCCGGATCTATGGGGCGGAGCGCCGTCGGGGGGGTTTTTTTTTTCTTACTTCTGACCACAGCCATGTCGAGTACTTTTGTACGTCTGGCTGGTAACTCTTTGGCTGAACCTTCTACGCACCCTAGGGTATACGTGGTCTAGACAGACGAACGCTTTCGGAACCAATTAAGCCGGAGCGTTTTCCTTCTGGTTTCTGGTTTAACCGGGCCAGGGTGGAAGTTGCTTGACTATGCGTTCCGCACATCTCATAAAATGCACCTCGTTGATTCCCCATCTGACCTCAGAAGCTTGCGCGAGACCTTGTACTTGAACAATCCCCAGAGTATGATGATTTCTAACGATGACGGCTGCTGTGATACTGTACGCCGTGGAATCGGTGGAAAGCTTCCACCGACCCATTCCTGACCTTCCGCCGGCGGAGCTGGTTTATTGAACCACTTGAAGAAAAGGAGTAGTGCGGTGGGGTACTTAGCTGCGAAGGTGCCGAAAGTAGACCCCGGCCCCCTTGGTCCTAAGTGCCAAGCAAGGGGCTACACAATTCGGGCGTGCGGTTTCTTTGGTTGGTGACCCAGTCCAACCAGACAAGTCGTCGGAAGGTGTGCGGGCTTAAGTTCACTGGGCCAAGGACGAACTTTGGGTTGGGTGGGGCGAGCCCTCGCGGTACCGGGCCGAGGCCGCACCGGGCGTCCAACGTGGAGTGGAGAAAGCGATCTAGTGGCAACAATCTAAAATACGAGGTCCTAAAATACGTCGTCACTTAATCGTCACTGTTCCGCCACGTTATCTTCTTATCCCCCCTCTACCACCCAATACAGACAGGACTGATCGATAACAGTCAAAGAAGCTAGTCTCAAAAGCGCAAACGAATACCCGTTATCCATAGGTTTATAGGATCATTGAATGCAGTAGAGGTGGATTCTTGTTTCGGAGTTGCTCGGTACACGTTCCAGCTCGCTCTCTGCCCGCAATTCCAATGTCGGCGCCAGGTATCTCAACGGCCGCTCTTCGTTTCGACGTTGTTCTTTCGCTCAATTTTGACCTGGGCTTTCTATGTCCGTCGATACCCACATCCTATGCCTCCAACCACAGTTGTTGAAGTTCCTCCTCAACCACTCAAATAGCCATGGGTAGCCACCAACATTTAGCCTGCCAGGCGCTTTCCCTCATCTGGTGCAGCCCCCGATCGAGGGGAATATTGTAGCTTTCAACATTGCGTAGGATGATCCTTTACACCGTGGAGTTCAATTGGTACACTGCAGATTGAATGTGCGATCGGGTCGAACGCACATAATGTTGCCCTGGAGCGTTCTAGACTGGAACAAAAATAATAGGGGCGAAAGGCTTGAGCACTTGAGCGTTGACACCCTCCGAGCGAGAACAGAATGACAGGGACTGTACACACACAGAGAGAGAGAGAGAGAGAATACATAGGATGTCCTAGCAAGCAACTCCGAAACGAACGACCTTCCCAGCATCATCCAGGAACATTGGAAACCGGTACAGGGGGGCCCAGATCAGGCCAGAAATGCATGGACATGTAGTATATGCGCACACTTATGGCTCCGGATTCGTACCATCACCGAGATTAGAAACGGAACTTGTCCACACCGAGAGTTGGGATGGCGGTGTTTTGTTGACGTCGTGATAGAATCCAAGCGGGGTTTTTACAACACTGCGGCTACTAGTTTTTTTCGGCGCGGGTAGGGCGGGTTGCGGTGATACGAAGACAAGATGGCGGCAAAAAGATCCCGCCCTCCCAACTACTCCTTCTTCCGCATCTAACCGGGCTGGAACTCGGCTGAACCCAACCACACTCGTTCACTATCTTAACGACCTTGTAGCGACGTTGCCAGACCCTCCGGAGTTGACAAAATGATCCGACTCCGCCGCACGGATCAAACCGATCGATTTCTCGATCTGACTTTGAACTGCGCCCCCACTCTGGCGATTCGAGTCGACGAGATGCAACTCCCAAGACGTGTCCCATGGGCATCGCTGTCCGAATTAGAGCAACTGTGTTCGTGGATTTACTCGGACGAAACTGATCTTCATTCTAAGCAGTTGGCCGTGAACAAGGTAATACATCCCCTTTTTTTTTTTTTTCAATTCAACGAGTTTTCA
>Ga0307515_10001949_pt1 | contig 45719 bp, 39 predicted proteins | sample 17_EM_MG_FD_194513 | JGI IMG/M metagenome (GOLD analysis project Ga0307515, IMG submission 194513) | Populus trichocarpa ectomycorrhiza microbial communities from riparian zone in the Pacific Northwest, United States - 17_EM | ecosystem: Host-associated > Plants > Roots > Unclassified | place... | reverse complement strand
CGCCTTGCTGCAACTTGATTTCCCACTTCCGCGTAAAACTGGATGAGAGGAGAGAATGCTCATGGGAGAGTGATATGAAGAGTACCACTATGTGAGGGGACGAAAGCGTGGAAGTGAGTTGTTCTGCTCTGAGGAAGGAAGCAGAATGCTAAAGGCATGTTGTGGCGAAGGTAATAAAAGCCACACCCAGCATCGCCACAAAGCTACAGCACTACGTCACCGAATCTCAGAGAGCTCACGCCAGCCTACAGTATCCTCTGTGATGGCAAAGCCATTTCTTTAAAGTCATATCAAGGTCACGTGTGTTATGATTTGTGAGGTCATAATAAAGTTGCAGGATACTGTAGCCTCTGCTAGTACCATTGGCATGTGCTGGCGACCAAGCGAGCCACTGGACAAACAACTTTCGTGCTTCCTTCTACAGATGTCTGCCTCGCGCTATCTCTTCCGTGCAGCTGGTGTGTGTGGGCCCAGCAGGGACTGCAGCGCAGGATGGCTAATAGTTGTATGCCAACTACGTTATCCGAGTCACACTGGGCAAAGACCAGACGGGCCAATCGTGCCTGTTTTTTGCCCGATTATGAAGGTTGCCTTATCCCTTGCAACGTCAGGGTTAGGGTAAGTGGTTCGTGCGGGAACACCACTATCCCTTCGTGTGAGTTAGCATGCTGCAGGCACCCCAGCTAGCGCAATTTTATTAGCAAGCCGCACCAAAACACCTCAACATTACAATGCTAACGAAATACTGCACTGTAGCGCCTGCTGTTGAGGTACAAGCACGTATACGGAGGTCGCCAATTGCACCTTCCCGATTAGGCAGTTAGGACACCCTCAAGCTTACCACCCGCAATAACTACCTTTAAGAGCATTAAAAACACCAACATTTTATTTAAAATCCATCTAGTCGTTAATGAGGCAAAAAAATTCAGTAAATTAAGGTTGCAGAAGCCTCTGCTTTAGTAGTTAACGGCTTCTACCAGGGTACTTAGGCGCCCCAGAATTGTGCGACCGCAGATTGCATCCTTTTCTGCTTAGGCAGAAGCTTTTACGGCCTCAATTCTCCATGTTATTTATGCCTAATTAACGTCTAGGTATATTATATACAAAATCCCGGCATTTTTAAGCCTCTGCAGAGAGTTCCCTAAAGAAACGTATCCTAACTGCCTAATCGGGAAGGTGCAATTGGCTATTAGCGACCTCCGTAGTCAGGATAAGAGTTAGGGATCTGGTCATTAACTGCAACTGTCGGAGACCAAAGATTCTTTTGGCATATCTGTTTGGGAAAAAGGTGGGTCGGGAATGCACATAATCAATACAATCGCCCAAAATTGGTGATTATGATTATATAAGGACCCTAATTCCGAGCCGCCCGGCCTCTGGGTACGCGATTGAAGAATGCGCAGTACTAGCGTATATCACCCTGCTTGCAGATCTTCTTTTCTTTAGCCGAGTCCAGAGCAATACGTACCTAGGGCCGGAAATCTGTCTGCAGCAAGTCAGACTCTATGTAAACAGGTGATTAGCAGGAAGAGCTTGGTTTGCGAAGTGAAAAAGGTAGAAACAAGATTAGTTCATGCCTCGAATCCCTATTTATGGATTACGACGATGAAATAATTGAGCTTTAACCAAATAGATCCATGGCAGTATCTAATTAAATAAGCTCCGATACGGAGATCCGGCCTCTCATGTTCGGCTATTCAGATTCCAAGATGCTTGGGGAAATAAAGTCGAAGAAACTCCAACGGATACGTCCCAAGACTCCAAGGTAATTTAGATATCTCTCGGCTGTTTCTGAATAGTTCACTTCAGGAAATAATGGTCTGCTCATGCTTCATATAAAACTATTCATTTTGATAAATACAGTCTTCGGATTCCGAACTGGCACGGAAAGTTCGTACTATTGATATGGTACATTAACGCCAAATACCCCGTCTTCTGACATGAGAGTTTACAAACATACACCAAGCATCATTGCTTCTTCTGCCCCGCTGGTCCCATCTCTTTACTGAACGCAAAATACGAGACTTCCAAGCTAGACACTGCCCTGATGCCAACGTAAAGAATGAGAAGGAGGGGTAAACTGGCTGTGAGACCCATGAAGATGCCTAGATGAATCCGATATGAGTAAGTTTAACTAATTCTATCGGCATGAAGTGATTGGGCCTGTTTGAAAGTTGTAAGTCGTAAAAACTCGTACCTGGGGAGAGGAACTGGTATCGCTCAAACAGGCCGCCTTCAGACTTAACGTCCTTTGCGTGACTCTCAATATCGCGCCTCAATTCCGTATGCATCGCTGTTGGGAATGGATCATCCATTTCGTAAATTTGTTGTGCCTGGTATTGTAGTGCAGACTGCTCTTCACCTTGAGGAGTAGTGATGTAGATGACGGTGTACTTCTCATTACCTAATTTGCCAGATATAACAGTGTCGAGGAATGAATCTTCAGGAATATCAGTTCATGCCTTACTGAAAATTATGGATTTTGGAGGCGGCCGTACCATACCCGGCGAGCGTCGATGCACGATCTTCTAAGGGTAACGCAGGAAAATGAATGTTGACTATACGAGGAGAAAAGGTGACCTCGGGAATTTGGCTCTCTGAACTTTTCTTTAGCAATGCCCTCTTTGACTGGAGGGATAACCTGTAAGCCATGGGCACGTACCTGCTCCGCTAATTGATACACTCTCCGCTCCGCAGCGTGTTTTCAAATAGTCCCTTATTGTTACCTCATCTACGCTTCCGAGAACTTCAGGCACGATGGCACTGGAGGCGATGCTCTTATCTGCGCCTCCGAGCCACCGGCTTAGGTAGGGTGTGGAACGCCCGTCTGAGTAATCGCTTGATGATACCTTATCTTGATGAACGATGAAGTAGGTGGCCGAGGGGCAGTGCTTAAGAGACTTGAGGACTTGCGAATTAATGTTAGCAGAGGTGACGAGCTGAGGATGGATGGCCTCGAAGCTTTCTGCGAGCCTAGAAGTAATTAGCTTTAGGCGGAATGCGGAAGGAGATGCGGTGGCGCACTTGTCGGTTGAGAAGAGGAAAAACGGCGAGGTATTACGGAAAGCAGATACGGAAGATACTGAAATAAAGGCCAATACCCTCAGCATGCGAAGCGCCATGGCGGTAGAGAGGATGTGGTGGTCGGGGTGGTAGATAGCTTGAGACCTTGAGGCCTGGAGATAGAGCGGCGCAAGGATAACGGGCCGACAGTTTTTCCTCTTGGCGATGACGCTCTTTTGGGTCGTTAAAATGAGAGATAATTTAGTTAGTGCTGCTGCGGGTGAACGGGAGAGTCATAGCAGCTTACATCCACGGCAACCGGTGGCGCGTCCGCAGCTTTTGCGCCTGATCTGGGGATCCGTCATGCCTTTGATATAAAGAGTCACCCTCTGAGTCTTTCTAGGTTGTGCCAACACTAGCGTCATTTCGACACCCCCGGGGAGCATCGATATATATTGCTTGCCACTAACCTTCTCCCCGCCAATCCAATCCCACATTCACCACCACCTTTTCCTACTGTTCACCAGGCCTTTTTTTTGGAGCCTGCAAAGTCACGCCCGTCGCTGACTACACCCCTTTGCTTTCTTTGAATTGCCGCTGTATAACGATCTCAATTTTTGCATCTTCTAGACGTCCGCGCCACCACGTCCATTCATCCACTCATCCACGACACCATAGCCATGTCTGCAACAACAATTTCGGTCCCACAAGCTCAAGATCATATATCTACAGGACCTACGAGACGACCAAGACGTCGCCGACTGCAAAATAGAAACGCTGGAGAGAGCCAACAAGAGCCTCAGGGTGATGACGTGGTACAGACCCAAACTCATGGTGGTCGGAGGGGAGATGGCCGGGTACAAGCTGCTCGAGGTGCTGCTCTAGCAATGAGACCTGCATCTGTGACTCTATCGGATCAACTTCAGCCTAGAGAGCCTTCCAGCGCTGATATTTCTGTAACCGAGAACCCGCCGCTACGCCGGAATCGAAGGGGTCGGGGTGGAGGACTGCAAGGCCGACAAAGAGGCGGGGCGAATAGTTCTGGAAGACAAGAAGCACGAAATTCCCATAATCAACCTGGACAGCCCGCACATCCTCACCGGACAGTTCAAGGTGGCAGACAGTTTGGAGGCCAGCTCACAATAGAAAATGAGGATAACAGCTCAAATGGGCCAGCAACTGCGAGAACTGCATCTCATCTGTACGCAGATGCTCCTGAATTCCGGCCAGGCCAACCGCATGTCCAACCAGCATCAGGAGCGAGGAGTATTCGGCCACCTCAGCAACGGAGACGAAGACTTTCGAAATCTTCTGCGCCTGATATTTCCACCAGAACACATGAAGATATCGATAACGGCCATTACGAATGTGCCATATGTACGGAAGACATTCGAAGGAATTCTCGGGTATGGTCCTGCAGGACTTGCTGGACGGTTTTCCATCTTAGTTGCATCAAAAAATGGTCAGCCAATGAAGGGTCTGCAGCCGCACGTCAAGATGTACAAGGTGGTGAATTGCCTCCTCCGAGGCAGTGGAGGTGTCCTGGCTGCAATCTCCCTAAAGATTCGTTGCCTAAAGTCTTCACGTGTTGGTGTGAAAAAGATATTGATCCGAAGCCATTACCCGGTTTACCGCCATTCTCTTGTGGTCAGACATGTTCGAGACCACGCGATCTACCTAAAAAATGTCCGCATCCATGCCCATCTCTGTGTCATAGCGGGCCATGTCCTCCTTGTTCCCAGATGGGACCTACGCGGAATTGCTTCTGTGGAAAGAAGTCCATCACGAGGCGATGCCTTGATACTGATTATGAGAATGGGTGGAGCTGTGGTGAACCGTGTGGTGAGATCATGCCCTGTGGTGACCACGTCTGCACAAGGCCATGTCATGAAGGCCTGTGTGGTGCCTGCGAAATTCGTGTACCTGCCCGTTGTTGTTGCGGGCGAGTTGAGAAAGAAATACTTTGCTGCGACCGAGGGGATGAAGAAGAGAGCAAACGCTCATATTTTGCTGAGGATGGGACAAAAGTTGTTGAACAGTGGATTGGATTGTTCGAGTGTGGTAATTCCTGTGGAAGAGAGTTTGATTGCGGGATACATCACTGTTCGAAACCATGTCATCAACAGGACATCGAGCCTCCGCATTGCCCTCGGTCACCCGATGTCATCTCTCACTGCCCCTGCGGCAAAACTTGGTTGAGCGAGATTTCGGATAAAATTAGAAGAACATGCGAGGACCCAATTCCAAACTGTTCGAGACCATGCGGAAAGCTCTTGCTATGCGGTCACGAATGCTTGCAACTCTGTCACCAAGGAGAGTGCTCTCCTTGCCTTCAGAATGTCTCAATCGCCTGCTGTTGTGGGCGGACAACCTCGTCGACAATCTGTCACCAAGGCACGGAGGAGCCTCCCCAGTGCCTGCGTGTCTGTCGTGTCACACTCAACTGTGGCCGACACGAGTGTGGTGAAAGGTGTTGTCCAGGGGAGCGCAAGGCAACCGAGCGGCAAGCTAGCAAGCGCAAACTTAGACCGCTTCATTCAGCCCCTAGGCAGCCTGACGATAGCTTTGAAGCTGAGCATATCTGTACACGAACTTGTGAGCGTTTGTTGAAATGTGGCAACCCTGAACACCGCTGCCAGGAACTCTGCCACAAGGGACCCTGTGGGACCTGTCGTGAGGCTATTTTTGACGAAATTAGCTGCCATTGTGGTCGTACGGTTCTGCAGCCTCCTTTGCCCTGCGGGACTAAGCCACCCCCTTGTCAGTTCCAATGCGACAGGTCGAAGTCGTGCGGACATTCTCAAGTACCTCATAGCTGCCATCTTGACAATGAGAGCTGTCCAAAATGCCCTTTCCTCACTACCAAGCCATGTTTATGTGGCAAGAATACTCTAAAAAACCAACCATGCTGGCTCAACGAAGTTCGCTGTGGGGAGGTATGTGGCCGGAGACTCAAATGCGGGGCGCATAAGTAAGCTCTAAACATTCTTCTTGACTATGAGAGGCTAACTTTTATCTTAGATGTCAACGACAATGCCATAGGCCGGGCCAATGCGAAGAGCCATGTCAGCAGCCTTGCGGCAAAGAATTAGCAACTTGTGGGCATGCCTGTCTAACTTCATGTCACTCTCCATACCCTTGTAAAGAAGATAAACCCTGTCAACACAAAATCTTCATTACTTGCGAATGCCAGCGTGTCAAGCAGGAAGCAAGATGCAACGCCTCAAGGAATAGTGAAGGAAATACCAAAAAGTTCTTGAAGTGTGATGGTGAATGCGCTCGTCTGGAAAGGAATCGCAAACTCGCCCTGGCTCTCAACATCGATCCCGCAACTCATAAGGATGACCACATTCCATATACCTCTGAGACGCTCACAATGTATCAAGAAAACATATCATGGGCTTCCACTCAAGAGAAAGAGTTTCGTATTTTCGCTGCCAACCCAGCCGAGAAACGCCTCAGGCTCAAACCGATGCCTTCCCACCAACGGACCTTTATTCACGCCCTCGCGGATGACTTTGGCTTTGATTCTGAAAGCATGGATCCCGAGCCTCACCGGCACGTAGCTGTATTTAAGACCCCTCGGTTCGTCATGGCACCAATGAAAACTCTCGCAGAGTGTATGCGTATTCGACAATCCCAGCGAGCTACGGCGGCAAATATGAGCTCCCTCACCACAGATACACAGCGTAGAATGAAGGCTAGTAATTTGGTCGGTGACCCCTACAACGGGTTCCTTCTGACAAACCCACGTTTTGGTCTCACCATTGAAGAACTACGCTCAGCACTTAAGGATGCCATCGACACTAAATCCGGAATCACGCTGGATGTCTCATTTCTACCAAGTGAAGAAGTTGCCCTGAATCCAGTCGTCAACACTCTAGGACTTTCTGACCGCGACCTCGAAACCCTGCTGATGTCCCTCAAACATACCATCTCCAAATCTCTATCTGCACATTCCCTGGGCACTCTGGAGCTCTGCCGTGTCGATGGTTCCCTAAACATTTTGCGAAGGGAAACAGATAGTGGAACGGGAACGGGATGGAGTCAGGTTGCAGCGAAGGGGGCGGCGCCTATGCGTATTCAGAGGCAGGGTCCTGTTGAAGGAAAAAATACATTCACAGTATTAAGCTTATCGAAAAATAAAAAGAAGGCAGAGATAAAGAGGAAGGAGAGTGTAGTGGATGATTGGGAAACGGCAGAGCTGATGGAAGAGGAGAGAGAGAGGAAGGGGAGTGAGGGGAACCTCGAGATTGGAGGCAGCACCGAGAAGGAGAAGCCAGGAAGTGACGGAGAAAATGTGTCAGGCGAAGAGAGGGCCGACTATAAGGGTAGTGAAGTCGTTGCTGACCAAGATAGGTCAGTTTCCTTTTCGGATCCTGGTGGCCGTGCTATGGGAACGTGGGCGGAAATGGACGAATGATATGGCGCAGCCATGGGACTTATGTGAGATTAATGTGGAAATTTCCCTGGTAATTCCGGCGACGTTGGCGAAATTAGCGAAGATAAGCTCGTCACGTCATATCCAGATGACTCCGGTGCCAGTAGTATGAACTCGAAAGGCGTAACTTCAGCAGAATAAGAGCCTCACTACAACATATATACTAACAAGTCTAACCGACGTGAGGACCTACCGTGCTCCGCAACCTCTTGCAAAAGAATTCACTACTGTTACAAAACTATTATTTGCTTGAGCGCCTCATAGCATACATACACCAACGCTATGCTACAATACAAACCCAGATCAATCCTCATCGTACTTATTGCTCATCTCATTTAAAAGGATGTCATCGGGTAGAGGTCCACGATTGTTTCGGACTGCAAGTACGCTCGAAGTTAGTATAAATTCTGAGCGGAAGATGTGATTGTGGTTAGCCTACCCCATTCAGTCTCAACTCTGAAAAATACCCAAATCCATCTCCTAAATACCTCCAACGCCTCCATTAGGAAAATGCCGCCTTCTAAATCATTAAAATGATCCAAATGAGGCGAGAGCTTAAAACTCCAGGTACAACGCAGCAGTAAGTCAATGACGATGGCACTGTAGTAAATCTCTTTTGCGTGAAAGTAGAGATGTCGTCGCAGGCCATACGGGTATTCTGGGCTCTTTCGAGCAGAGGAGAAGAGCGACAGTTCCCAGTCGCGAGTAATGTCCCAGTAAAAAGAGTAGAAAGAATTAAGGAAGACGAAGAAGAGCCTATACATTGTAAGCTTATCACCACAGATTCAATTTTTCAGAGCGCCGAACCATAATCGAAACAAACCTGCTTCAGTCATCCCGATCTTCTTAGGATCATACCCACGCTGTAAAGCACTCAGTATAATCACTGGGAATGCACTGGTATATTTCAGTGCATTGGCAAGATGTTGTCCGCCCCATCCTGAACTCCCCACGCCTCCAGCTCGCTTGTTGCCATTTCGCACGCGGAAATATTCGATGAGACATTGGCGTAGCCGTATAAGGCTAGGTATGCTGATGACAAAAGGAACCATGAATTGTCCTCCGCATCCTCGATCTGGACGTCCCGTGGAAGAATGCTTTGAAGAAAAGAACATGCAGAGCGCGATGAACAGATCGCCCAGCACCTTTGCATAAGACGTTAAAGCATCGGCCATTAGAATGTCTCCAAATTTGCCATCTTGGGCCTCAGCGAGTCCCCCGATGCTTATGCGCTTGAGTGTTGCGAGTGTGCGGAACCGGCCAGAGCGAGATAGAAAAGGGATTGGGGCAACGAAGCCGACCACGAGCACGAGTAAATAGAGGTTTGGTAGAACCTCCCAGCGCTGTACTGATGTGGAACTCCCGCGAGTGATGGCCCAGAAAAACAGGAGTGAGGCGACGAGTGGAATTGTCAGAAAGGTTGCGACCCGGTAGCAAGATAGGTGGTGAGGAGGGTGCGTGGGAGAGGTTCGTGAAGGGTATCGTATCAGCGCTGGCACATCCTGAGAGAGTTTTTAGCACATAGGTTTATCTGTAGTTATACGATGAGGTGGTTTTACGATCTTGATGAGACTAAGATATTGGAGGTTCAATCCCCAAGCCCAGATACCTGGATAAAGATCAGCAATGGCATTCCAGGTTCTCGTGGAAGTTTTCACCCACCAAGGACGATGATTAGAGCGACTCGGTAGGGCAAGGGAAGAAGGCGGCTAAACGAATCCAATTCGGGCTTAACAGCTGGGTCACCGTCCATTTTGCTGAAGCCTGAAGGATCCCCTGTCTAATTGCGCACCACCTCTTCTGTTACTTCTGTCCGGCATTCAGCGTGCAAAGAGCGACTATGGTGAGTGAAAGTAAGGGGATTAGCAGAGTTGGCTCGGAAGCAAGGGGAGTCCGGATCGTATCACGACAGCGCTGAATGGTGTTGAGCAAGTATCCACGCCTTCTCCTTCTCAAATGGGTTATGGACGCCTCAGCTCGCCAAGGATTGAGCCTCAGCCCTACAGCCACTTACAAGCCAAGCCACATACCAGGCCCGCTTCTAGCCTAGCTAAATCCGCTAGAAAGAGCTGTTGCCCGAGTCGACATCAGCATAACGCTCTCGCTTGTAACGGGAATCAAAGGAAGGGACATTTCCATCCGAGAGCATTGACGAGAAATGAAAAAACATCCCGCTCCAGCTTGCTCCTCGCCTTTCGACAGCTTGACCTTCAGCTCTTGCACTTCTCAGTCTACCTTCACTTGTAGCAGTATTCGATTATCACGTACAGAAGGGGAGCCTGTGCGGCATTGGCTTCCACAATCTCTTTTCCACGAGTGACAGGGCAAAACGTTGAAGATGCAATTATTTACAGTAAAGTCAGGGCAAAATTCTGCGCTTCAAATATATCCACTAGGGAATAAGGTCAAAGGAGCTTCGCATCCAGCCAATGCAGCTCGAAAGAAATTGGGACATTCAAGCTCTAGTAACACAACACGTTAAGTCACTCTTAACGCTTGAGCTTGCACAATAAAGGCCCCACCAAAAAATAGCAGTTTCGCTGTTCTGCCGACACCTGAGCGCCTTGCTCTCCCAAGTCCAAGAAACCATCCTAGAAGGTATCCCCAAAACCCGAACTCCGAGAGGCGACAATAAAAACTCATGACATATGTACAATGCAAGTCTCAAATCCTCCAATTAATTCCTCGCCAGTTGCGCTTGCGGAAGTCCAGGACTCTGTTGAAGTTGTGGGTTCTGAGGAGTTGCGCTCCGGCTCAGTGGTCGAGCAGAATTCAACCTCGGACTACCGGCTTGTTGCGGACGCTGGTGCATCATTTGCTGTCGAAGTTGTTGATAATTCTGCGCAGAGTTTGGAGACGGGCTACCGGCAACAGTTCCGCCATTCTGGAGATAAACATTCGAACCAATCTGATTTGCAGCACCAACGGCTGATACACCTGCCGCAGCGTTTATTGCAGACGCTCTCTGCACTCGCAGAGAATATTGCTTCATCTGGTCTGTAGCGACTTTTGTAACATGCTCAGGAGACCAGTCTGGATGTTGTGCCTTCAATTGATTCTGAATGTTATGAATAGCAGGGACGTGGCCGCTAGATAGCGGTCGGGATTGGTTTTGTAAAGATGGGTTGAGTTGAGACATGCGTGGGGATGCTGCAGACCCAGACATGCCGTTCATTGACGGAGTTGAGTTTCCATTCATATTCTGGCCGGCCATGGAAGCCATCATGCTGGGATTGGGCATACCGTTACCGGCTCCAATATGACTAGCTGATATGTTGCCCGCAAGATTAATTTGCTGTTGTTGTAACTGGAATTGGTGTTGGTTTGTTGATGGGTATTGGGCTCTCTGCATACCTAGTCGCATATTTTCAGGAGGCGGCATTCTCTGTTGCCCTTGGATGTTGGCCTGCATCTGAGCTTGTGGAATCCCTTGAACACCCATCTGAATTCCGGATACATTCCCGTTCGGGAAATTGCTCTGCATTGAAGGTTGGCCTGAATGTGATCGAGCTTGCATGTTGATATTCGCAGCGGGGTGGCCTGTCTGAGAGGTAGAATTCGCTAAGGGACTAGGTCCAGGCGCGTTGCCGTTAGGGGTTCCGTTGCGTTGCGGTTGACCAATACCGTTAGGCATCGCTTGAGGTTGTCCTGCAACTTGACCTTGCCGTTGCTGCGCAGCAGCCTGCAATATGTAAGAAAATGAAATAATATGTCCGGAAATACATCATACCCTTTGAAGGTTTATTCGATACTGTTCTTGCTTCTCTAGTATCTTGACCTCTCTTTCGTATTTGAGCCTACTGAATTCCTGTGGTGTGTGTACGCTAGTCTTTGGTGCAGCAGCCTCATGAGCTTTTCGTAACTGCGCAGCTTTTGCGGCTGAATTGCGAGTGAAACGATTAGTATCCAGTAAATAATGAAGATCTACTAACGGGGGGATTCTTACATTCTTGCTGCTTGTGCGCTGCCGATTCACGCTTACGAGCTAGTTTCCTCATGCCATCAATGATTGCAAGGTACCTGTTGTTTTTCCGCCGCTCGACCCGTATAGGTTGTGTAGTTCGTCGTCGCACTTGTGACGACAACGTCTGACCTGCAGCTTGGGCTTGTTGTTGAAGTTGCTGTTGCAACGCTTGGTGCTGTGCAGACACAGTTCTCTGAGCCGCCTCCAACCGAGACTGGTAAGTTCGAAAATACTGCGTCTTTGACATTTCGGCTGGAAGCCCTTCGAGCTGTACCCAGCGCTCAAAACATTCCCAAGGAGTACGTCGTTCTGCACCAGAAGTGTATAGAGAGGGTAGGGATAAGGCCAAAGCAATGAGTGACCAGTTGAATGTATACTCTTTAACAAGGCTCCGTAACTTCTGATCCTCGTCCCATAACCACTGAGAAGAGACTCGAGACTCAAAAAAGCCTGTCGATGGCATCGCAAATTCTGATGGAGGTCGAAATGCATGGCCAGCCTGAATACGGTCTCTAACATGCTTATTTTCAGGATTGAATAGGGCAACATTCGTCATCTCTGGGGGGAGATCATTCCTATTGAAGCGACGACCTGGTGTAGAAGGCATAGAATGCTCTGACGTATGGGATCTGCTAGGCGTATTGACGGGTTCATCCTCCTGCTCGTATTCGTATCGGCTGCGTTTCCGGGGCGGGCCCGTCACTTGAGAAATGAGTTTTCCAGTGACAAGCTTAGATACAGGAAGGATAGGCGGTTCCGAAGTAGGGGTTGAAGGTGTGTCAGTTACCGATGGTCTCATTACTGGTGTAGGCTCATACGCAGGAAGCTCTTGGAGTAATGCGTCGCTGGCCGGTGTTCGTTCTATTTTCATTACCACGTCTCCGTATCCGAGGGAAAAGAGTCCAACAGGGGCATTCGAACCATTGAAGCCCGATAAAATATCATCATCCTCGGGGAATGACTCGCTCTCAGTCTCATTTGCGCCAGAAGGAATAAGATCTGGAGTAGGAGCATCCTGCATTTCGTCATCGTTTATTTCAGCTGTAGCGTCGAGTCTCCTGTGGGGCCGTACTTTGATTCGCAAAGATTCTTGTTGCCTAGGACTGCTGGCTACGTATTCGGCGCACCACTCCGCAAAGGTTGATGCAAGCGCAACTTTCCACTTTCTCTCCTCTTTAAAGTCAGTGTGCATCCATCTCATCTCGGCAAGGAGATGATCAAGGTGAGAAGTAGGACGAGGTGGTTCAGCACATTTCTGAATTTGCCGCAAAGACCATCTATTAGCATTTTGCAGTTGGTAAACACGCTTTAGTATCTTGTAATCTTGACATTCACGCAAACTAGCGAGGGTATTTGATGTTGTAACTGTTTTTCGGGCCGAGCTGAGAAGTTCTTGAAGGGGAGTAGATCGCGGGGGATGGTGTGCCTGGAAGGAGAATAGGCCTTGGAGATAATCCTTGCTCGAATCCTGAGAGGCCCCTCGAAGTGCAGCATAATCCTCATTGTAGAGTTGGAGAGAATTTACAGGCCGCAAATTCTCTTGCTTTGCAAAAACTACAGAAAGCTTTGATTTATCTTTGCGTTCACTATTGCGAGGCTGGCTTGGGCTTCCCGAGGTAGAAGCGCGAGTAGAGCTTGGTGTCAAAGCACCATTTACGGGTGCTGTTAAGCTAACAGACGACTGAGATTTCTCAATAGGGGTCTTTGAAATGGCTGATGAAACATGAGCCACGGTCTCTTCCGCATTTGGTGTGAGCGGTTTTTCCTGTTTTTCGTGTGTCACTGAATTTGGTGCATCTTGCATTTCAATATCAACAGGAGGCGTTGGTTGTTCGGTTGGTGCCGCCTGATGGTGTTTAGGCTTCACAGCAATAGTGTCAGTATTCGCCAGACTAGGTGCGTTTTCCTCTAAGGGATCTGTGGGTGCAGTATGGATTGTGTCCACCGCTTGTACTCCTGAGGAACCATCAATGTGCGAAGAGACGCCATTGCTCTGGTTCTCTGATACGACATCTTCGGCTTGGCTAGTAAGCGAATGACCTTCGCCTGCGAAAGAAGATTGACTATGAGGGACTTTCGAGTCGAAGTACTTTGAGTTCCGGGCAAGTCGGATGGCTTGCTCGTCTTCCAATTGCAACTGCGCGTCCGGTGTTTCAGGACTGAGTGCACGAGCATCTTCCCTTGCAACTTTCATATTCCACTTCAAAGTGTTGTCGTGCTCATCTTTAGCTGTCTGCTCGCTTGAACCGTGATCTAGGCTAGGTTGCCGTAGTTGGGCTACACCATCGCGGAAAGTCTCCTCATCTGGGCTTGTGTCGGGCGAGTGATGGTTGGGATGAGGGGTAGCGGTAGAGTAGGGGCCCACAGTCGAAGATGGAGAAGAGGTAAGTTCGCCAGCAACGGATCCATGGGGTAGGCCAAGCCTCTCATCTTCCTTCCGCTCTCTTTGCACCACCTTTTCCTGGGCGTTTTCAATCTCGCGCAAATGTCGTTCCTGTTCCTCTTTCGGAGGTAAATGCACTACCTGAGGCGGTCGAGGTGTCACATCAGAGTCATGATTTGGAATCTCTGATCCTGGTAGGTTGGCGATATCTCCAGATGTGATAGGCACGTCTTTCTTAGGGTCGATGCTTGGGCTATCTGACAAGACATCTGCTCGAGGATGAAAAGCTTCATTTTCATTTCCCTCAGAGAGCTTCAAGAGTTTCGGTCGAGATACTGGAGCGGGGTCGTCGGCGGTAACCTTGTCGAGAACGATGTCGTCCGAATGGGTGTCTCCACGACTTTTCGATTGAGTGAATGTATTTTGGTGCACACTGGTTAAAGACTTCTGTGGGCGCTTCGCCATGCCGTCATCGACAGCTGCGAAGTCGTTGGTTGGGGATAAATGGGTTTGACGCGGCGAGGCAGAGGCTCCCCTGGGCTGCCCATCCACTGCAACGGCGCCGCTAACAATGGACGGTGGCGATGAGGTTGATGAGAAGGACACAGGAGCTTTGGAGTTTGACAGGCTCGGAGATTTGGGTGATACTTTTGCATTTTGGTAAGATGACGGGAGAGTCGAGTCGTTGAAGTATCGACCTCTGCAAGTGGGCAACAACGATCAGCATTTAGAGCGAGCGACTTGTCGAAAGGATATTATTTATCAATTGGAATAAGGAATGAGTGATCTTACTTTGCAATGTCATTCTCATCTAAGAAGCGCAACTCATTTTCGTCGGGCTCAGCATCGAAAAGCAGATCGTGGAGTTTTGGTTGGTGGGCTGCGTTTAGAAGGGCCGTGTAGGCGTAGACCTCGCGCAGTTTGCGCTTCCGGGAGAGCTCACAGGTTCTGCACGGCGATATTAACACAACCGCACGATAATAAAACAAACGAAGCGATTTTTCGGTTTCGCATAGTCTCAAATAGTAAAATAGTGCAATGAGCGACCGTATAATAAATGGTCACTTACGCGATTTCATTCTTTTTCGCCTTTGAAGTCGCATCACGAACGTCGTCTAGGGACATATGAAGGCCGAACCTGACTGAACGACATCCGTCATTCGCGAGTAAAGCCAAGGTGATGGATTTGGGCGTTGTTTTGCGAGTTTGTTGATGAAATGTGATGGATTTCTGATCAGACAAGCACAGGAGGGTCTCTGTAGATGGGCAACACTTCGTGAGTAGCAGAGGTTCGGCGGAGGGACGGCCAAGCAAATCATCCCCTCGCATTCACTTCTATCATCACACCGCCCTAGATAAGTTTCGAGCTTGCCAGTTTGGGCCGGCAGAAAACCGAAATTTTAGGTCAGCGAGGAAAAACATCACGTAGCTCTCTCGCCCATATACTTGACAGCTGCAGTAACGCCGCCCACACACGCAGAGAGCGAGTGCAGAGACTGTAGAAAGAGCCATGGGCAAGAGAAAGCGCGAAGTCGTGGACGCGGCAGCCGCAAAAGGCACCACAAAGAGCAGGAAACAAGAGATCGTTTCAACACCACTACAAACAAAATACTCAAGCATTCAGCAGCAAAAAACTCCACCAAGCAGCAACAAAACCAAGAGCACAGGGCTCAGGACAACTCTACATGACGGGAACAAAAGGCCTACTTCTTCCTCAGCTTCAGCGACCGATAATTGGACGGATACAGCCACTATACAGATCGTCACCGGCTCTTACGAACGAGTTCTGCACGGCCTCACAGCAAAAATTCCCAGGAATCCCACACACGTCTCGCCTGGGAACACCAGCAAGATTGAATTCGCAGATACGTTTCTCTTCAATGCACACTCCTCAGCTATCCGCTGCCTTGCTATCTCACCGCCCTCTGCATCCACCGATGAACATTCCCAAAAAGTTATTCTCGCAACCGGCAGCACCGATGAACGAATCAACCTGTACAATCTATCCACGGCGCCTCCGCCTATAGGCTCAAAACCACCAATTCCAACACTAGCTGGTATGACAGTTTTAGAGAACCCAAAAAACCGTGAGCTGGGTTCGTTACTTCACCATTCATCCAGCATCACTGCGCTATACTTTCCAACGAGGTCTAAACTGTTATCTTCAGCAGAGGATAATACAATAGCCATATCGCGAACAAGAGATTGGACTGTGCTGTCAACTATCAAAGCTCCTATTCCCAAACCTGTTGGAAGACCCAGTGGAGACACAGCCGCTCCGGGTGAGGTCCCAGCTGGTGTTAACGATTTTGCAGTACATCCAAGCATGAAGCTTATGGTTAGTGTGGGGAAAGGAGAGCGATGCATGCGATTATGGAATTTGGTAACAGGCAGGAAAGCTGGTGTGCTGAATTTTAATAAAGACATGCTGCAACAAGTCGGTGAAGGAAAATGGGGGACTGGCGAGGGCCGAAAGGTGGAATGGGATATTGAAGGCGAAGAATTCGTAGTAGGCTTCGAAAAGGGGGCTGTAATATTCGGCATGGTGAGTAGTTTGTTCCAGGAATTCGAATTTGGTAAGACTGACCGCTTCTAGGATTCGAAACCGAAGGCACGGATATTGCCAGCGCCTTTAACAAAGCTTCATCAAATCCGTTATGTCCCAGGCTTGGGCTCTTTGCATATTTTAGCTTTGTCAACTGAGGACGGTCGCATTCTTTTTTATAATACTCAAATAGTTACTACACCGGCCACAAATTCTACCGAAACCACAAAGACAGTTGATATTCCAGCCTGTACTCTTCTTGCACAACTCGGTGGCGGGGCCGCCGGAATCGCCGGCCGTATCAAAGATTTTGAGACCTTAGTCCCTTTTTCGACAGAGTCGTCACCGTCTAGCAGCTTGATCATCGTTACAGGAAGCAGTGATGGCGCAGTCAGGCTGTGGGAATTGAGTTCGGAGGAGCTGCATGAAGAAGAGAGAACTGAAAGCGAAGATGCGGACCCCAAATCGAACGGATCTGCAGCTAAAGCAGCAAAACAAGTCGGCCAGCTTGTCGGCACATGCGAAACTGGCAACCGCATCACATGCTTGAAAGCGTTTGTAATGATAGGAATGCCAGAGGATGTGCGAGATGAAGCAGAGCTTGAAGCAGAAGGTTCAGAAAATGACACTAGTAGTAGCAATGATAGTGAATAAAAAAACACACTTTCTTTGCTCCGCCACATAATTTAAACTTCTAAAGTTCTCTAAGAGGGAAATCTTCTTCCCACGGCCTCTTTCTGCAGTTGGTTTTGCCTGATTTATTGACCGCCCCCCCAGGCATTACTCTGTCTTCTCTAGCCACTCTATCTCAACTCGTTCTCCAACCACCCTGGAATTGAACCATTCAAGAATCTCAATTTTCTCCCCTACAGCTTTTGCACCCCCTAGTACGTCAGCTCTCACAATACCCTCGACAGCAAAAAATAGTTCTACAGTCGCTAAGTTCCTTGCGATGCATGCCCGACTGCCGAGCCCAAATGGAATATGATCCCTGAGCATCTCTGGCGTGGGATCTAGCCAGCGTTCTGGCATAAACTCCTCGGGAGTCGGGAAAACGGCCGGGTTTAAGTGTAATGAGTAAGGCTGTAGTCCGATAATGGTAGATGGCGGAAGGTACTGTCCACTTGGTAGGGTAAGCCCCGAAGATGAGACAACACGCGGCATGCGTGTTGGATTAGCCATGCTGAGGCGAAGGCCTTCTTTGATGATACCGGAGAGGTAAGGCAGGGTTTGAGGATCAGATGAGGGGTTGGAGATGAGTTCGGTTCGAAGGCGGGTATATCTAGAAATTGGTCAATATGGTTCTACCTGACTGTGTACATGATATTGAAGCCGCTTTGAAACGGGTCTGAAACAGGGCAACATACTTCTCCGGATTCTTGGACAAATACCAGCATATCGTCGCTAGATTCATCCCTGTCGAATCTGTGCCAGCAAACATGAGATCTTTACACTGGGCTTTGGTCTCCTTTTTCGAGATCTTTGCTCTGAGCATGCGCGCCTGGTACGTGTTCTCTTCAGGGCCATCTACATCCACCTGCTCCACTATTCTTGTAACAAACTCATCCACATTCTCCATGCTCTTTTCCACTCTCACCTTATTTTCCGCAAAATTAGCACTCAAGGATTCCAGAAATGTGAACGCCCACTTAGGTAAGTAGAAGAATCTCCCGACAGCAACAAAGGAGTCCACGAATAACCCAGCGCTCAGTCTATCTTTTTTCTCAATATCCTCTTGTAGGGCTCCATAGACCGTCCCAAAGAGATATCCTGTAACAGCATCCAACGCAAAAGCTCTGGCACTTCTTAGCAAGTCCACTATTTCTCTACCTTTTCCTCCCCTCTCCTTTCTCAGACTCGCGTCACGTTTCTCTTTGGTGCTAGCAACCCACTTTTTAGCCACCTCTCTAATAACCCCCTCCCCATCCTTGCGAATTGCACTCGTACTGAACAAACCGGTCACACTTCTTGCCCTCACGGCTCGTTTTTCCTTGTCGAGCTCCGAGAAAATGCTCGGGAAACCATCAATGTCGAAGTTTTGGTAACAATTTGCTTTACGCATACCTCCCGCATCCGTATATACAACCTTCAGCGCCCTACCATCAGAGACACTAACTTCGTTTGGTGCGATTCGGATGACAGAGCCGTAAACTTTGTGCAGGCGATGCAGGATGCGAGCTTCGTGACCAACATAGGTGATGTAGTATAGGTAGATAGATGACAAGCGAGCTAATAAGGGGCCAGGGATGTGAGAAAGAGGGTGGAAAAGGATATTATAGAGGAGATAGACTAGCAATACGTTGAGAGTTGAAATCAGAAGGCAGGCTAGGAGTAGAATAGCAGTTTGGTCCGGGACTAAGAGAAAGTCGAGAAATTGGACAAATGCCATTTTACAGATCTAGTTGGCGAGTAAATATTGCCTGAAAAATGGGTGATTTACAACCGGCGAGTTGGAATTTATATGATAAGAATTGTTGTATCGAAAATTGCTTGTGACTCCACACCGACGATAAGGTGTATTTGACTGCTGCTGGTGTGTCACCAGAGAAATCCGACAAATTACCGAGAGAAGGAAAATGCTATGCGGGAGCAGCAGGACAAACCCACCTACCCACCCAGCCTGCCATTTGCTTGCAGAGCTTCATCACTCTGACTATCAGTTACTCCAAAATGTGAAGAGTTAAATTGCTTTTAAAGTCTCGATTCTCTCACCGAATGTCAATTAAGTTTATAGGGCTTGAGCCTACACTATATGGCTTCTATATGACAATCTAGTTGCTGGCTTATAAGTCACACGTGGACGTCCTAGTCCATGTCGCGATAGATATCTGATTTACAGTCTAACAGAACTAAAATTTTCGTCTTACACAGCGTTCCTTGGGTACCACTAACCCTACCTACCTAATTAGACGACAATTGCGCTGAAAGCGTCGTCTTCACTTTTCGTCACAGTATCCGGGAGATTTTACCACTCCACCATGCACCCAGCTCGAAATAGTCAATACAGTCGTGTATGCCATACCAACAATGCCAAATATACAAAGAAGTATGTCCGACGTCTTCGCTAGGCGGCTACTGGCTATCGCTCTGTAGTGAAGCATAGGCTGAGAGTAAAGTCAGCGGTGTTCTGGTTCTATTGATTAAAGGAAGAGCTTACTGGGTAGATGTAAACTAGTGGGATGCAAGCAAAGCTGCCGACAAGTGCCACAAATTTATCCAAGTCGTTGGCTCCTACCCATGCGAGCATAGCACAGACCATGACCATGAAAAATCGGAAGACGTTTTTCTTCCATTTGATGTAGGGGTTATATTTCCCAGTTCGGCTGAAAAGCTGCTGAGACGTGATCTCAATTGCAGGGTAGATCTGCAGAGGAGTAGAAAGAAGGATTGCCAGCGAGTAGATGAATTGCACACCGTTGACAAATTTGTCGTCTTGCGGCATATTTAAGATCACGACAGTTTTAGTTTTTGATCCGTATGCGGCGTACGAAAGAGCACCCATGCTGACGAAAATGACGGTGATAATAACCATAACTCCCGCAAGGACTTTGGGAAACTTATTTGGGTTCTTCATTCCAGTCTGGATTGGGATGATGAGACCGATACCCTCAAAGGTAAAAATGGCTGTTCCAATAAACAACGTCCAGTCCTGGCTGTTGAAGTTCTTGATATCCGCAACGCCATGCTGGGCAGCAATTGTGTAGATGTCGTAGTAATAAAGGTAAACGAGTCCAAGCACGATGAAAATATCGGCGACCAGAGCCAACTTTTGGATATGGTTGATGTTCCGGTAAAGAGAAAGAGGGAGAAAAATAATCATCTGCATGAAGATCATGTATTTGATGTCAATGTGAGTCCGGCATTTGGATACTGCCAGAATGAAAGCTTGGAGATTCTCCGACACGAAGACAATATATGCGGAAGAAAAGCCAATTTGACTGATGACAAGCGAAAAGTTGATGAGATTGCGCATCCACTTTCCGTAAAGAACGTTGCCCATTTCGCCAAAGGAATGCTCCACTTTTAGGCGTGTTGACACTAGGAGCACGAAACAGTAGTAGCTCAAGGCTGCAACTCCAAGTAGAACTAAGTTGCTGAACAACATGCCTCCGTTGAGAAAAGCTCTGGGCAGAAAAAGAACTCCTGTTCCAACAAAGGATTTGAGCAATAACAAGGCAGCGCCAGATGGACTACCTTTTCCAGCAAGCCTTTCTTTTCGTTTACGCTTCTTCTTTCCTGGGGTCAGAAGTGCACTCCCTTCCCCATACTCACGGCCATCGTTATCACTCTCGCCACCTCCAGTTTCTTCGTAAGTGTCTGACGAGAAGTATTCATCCGGTCCTAGGGCCTCGTCGTCTTCCTCCAATTCTTCACCAGCGAAGTGGCCATATAAACTAAGGAACTCGATAAAATTGCTCGTGAAAACAGGTGGTTGCTGCCGCCCTGGCCTTGGAGATCCAGCTGTTCCATAGTTTGACGGTCCAGGAGATGGGCTGGCAGCAACTCTTCTAAGGTAATTACGCCGGAAACCACCGGGCTGCTTGATGCTGTCGATATTCAATATTTGATCCTCGGGCTTTGGCCGCGTGGTGTGGAAACTCCGGCTCCTTTTCATCTCCGCTCGCTCTTCTGCTTCTTGCTGCTCTGTCCACCTATATATTTGCCGCGTAATATCTCCTCCCTGTAGTTGTAAACTGGAGAATTCATCATCGTCTGCTGATGCGCTCCTTCCCCGATTATCTGAGCTTTCTCCATTGCGGTCGTACGTCTTTCTTGGTGAACCATGTGTATCAAGCCCAGACAAATTTGACGAAGAACCTTTTGAGGGGCCAACAAGATGCCTTCGCACAACCTCAGGGTCTTCATAAGGTATTGGACTTCCAGAGCCTCTCCCATCAAGGGACTCATAGTTGCTACGTGGACCACGGCTAGAAGCTGCAGCAGCTGCGGGTGAAAGGGGACGCAAGGGAGGTGTGTCAAGTCGAGGCGGACTATTCCTACCGAATGACTCTTTCAACGCATGAGATAGAGCAGACTCTCCAGGCCCTGGAAGGGAGGACTGCGGTTCGCCTAAACCGGGAAGAGGAGTTTGAGACTGTGATGGTTCGGCACTGGCTAACTGACTGGGTGTAGGAACCTGTCGAATCGTTGGAGAGCCTGGGCCATGTGAAGGAACTGGTGAATCTAAGCGTGCGACGAATGTTGCTCTCGAATATGAACCCTCAGCAGTAGGTGAACGACTTTCACTCGGGTCGGGAGAGCCTTTGGAAGTAGGCACCGGCCTTGGCTTTGACTGTGCCGACGATTGCCGGCGGTGTTCTGCCATTGTCATTGAGACGGAGACGGAGTTGTCCTCGGGAGTGTAAGAGGTTGCGTCAAACGCTGACACGAGGTATGCTTTCAGAGAGTCAAAACGGCAAGTGACGAGGGTGATGGTGGTCTCAAGTCTGTTGAGCGAAGCAGGTGGAGATTAGTGGCAGACATGGGAGGGCTTGACTCGAGGTATTGGAGGATACATACACAGGGGCTAGAGAGGAAGAGAGCTGGGCAGCGAGGTGATGTGGACGGGGAGGAGTTGGGTTGAAGGAAGGATTAGAGGGATTAAAGAGAGTGCAGTGTGTTCAGCGCACGAGAAGGCGAAGTCATAGTCACGACGCTTCACTTCTCAGACGTGGTCCATGTTGATGGCCGGATGCCAGGGGCGCTGGACGAATACGTGGGGGCTTTGGGGGTGCACAGATATTTTGGCGGATCAGCTGCCTTCACCAAAGCCTTTCTGTGGGATTGCCTCGCTGGCATTGGCTGCCCTTACTCGCTTGCTCTTCGGGTCTCACGCCGCCGTGAAAACACGAGTTGCCCTGCAAACATCTGTTCATGCCTTTATTGAAGTTCTGCATCTCCCTCCCTTTTACACTTCCGCCTTTCCATCATCTCCCCGCGTCCATGTCTCCTCTCCCGGGGCGCGGTAAAGAAACGGCATTCCAGGCATGGTTTAAAAATCAACCTTATCCTTAACCCCATCCTTAACCCCTTGGATATACCTCCTCACTTGTCTCGTGACCCGCTTAGAAGTGCCTGCTATCCATCATGTCAGGCGCCGCTGATGGCACGCCTACGCAGAGGCGGATGCCACCGAGGACTCGATCGAATTTCCTAACCCGCACAGCCACTGATGATGCTGAGCAGCTAGAGAGGCGTTACTCCACGTTTCCCTCTCCTTCGTCTCAAGAGGAGACCCCACTTCTAGATGTATCTGCTCATTCTGGCCACATGAATAACCCTTATGAGCCAGTGGACAACGATGAGAGCCAAAACGACCAGCAACCACAGCCAACCCTCCTGCAAAGGCTATTCTTCTTGGGCAAGCATGGCGCATCTCAGTTCCATGTGGGAAGACAGGTCTCAAGTGGTCATCGGAAAACCACGGGCCACCCAATAATGGCTGAAGATTCTCTTATTGCGCAGATGCATGCTCATGGTGATAACAAACGCCATAGTGTAGATGTAGGCAAGCCAAGGCCTGGAGCATTTCCCAGGCCGGTTGGGGGAACGTCGAAACTGGGCACTTTTGCTGGAGTCTTCGTTCCTACCTCTCTCAACGTCCTTAGCATATTGATGTTCCTACGTTTTGGATTCATTTTGGGACAGGGAGGAGTTGTTGGCATGTTGGGTATGAGATGTTCAAATTCATTGTCTCTTATGAATAACTGCTAACATGGTTACAGGAATGCTCATTGCTTGTTATGCTATCAATCTTTTGACCACTTTATCAATTTCGGCGATTGCGACGAATGGGACTGTAAGAGGTGGTGGTGCGTATTATCTTATCTCACGGAGCTTGGGACCCGAGTTTGGCGGCTCGATTGGTATCGTTTTCTACCTTGGATTTGTTTTCAACACGAGTATGAACGCCGTAGGTCTAATTGACTGCTTTATTGAGAACTTCGGTTCTAGCTCAGGCACCTGGTATCAGTGGATGCCCGAAGGTTTCTGGTGGCAGTATCTTTGGGCAACCATTGTTCTGCTCGTGTGCACTGGCATATGTCTAGCTGGCAGTAGTCTGTTCGCGAGATGCAGCAACGGTCTTCTAGCCATGTTGCTGGTAGCTACCTTCAGCATACCGTTTTCTGCCCTTATCATGAAGCCATTCGAAAGCAGACGATTAGGTATCCAGTACACGGGGCCAAGCCTTGAAACTTTTAGAGGCAACCTCATGCCCAGTTTCACAAAGGGGGCCGCTGGAAGTCAACTAAAGGGCAGAGAGAATTTTCAGGACTTGTTTGGTATTCTTTTCCCTGCCACTGGCGGTATCTTTGCGTAAGCAGCTTCTAATGCCTTGAAAAATGCATGCTAATTGTACTTAGTGGTGCGAGTATGTCTGGCGATCTGAAGCATCCAAGCAAAGCTATTCCTAAAGGAACATTGTACGGCCTTGTATTGACCTTTTTCTCATATGCCATAGTTATCCTTTCAATGGCTGCTACTATTACTCGAGCTTCGTTCTACCAAAATACAAACGTCATTCAACTTGTAAGAATCCTTTTCAGAATCTAGAGATCTCTTTTTAACGCTGCATAGGTCAACGTATCTGGCGTGATAATTTTACTTGGAGAGTTCGCTACATGTTTCTTTTCAGCATTGATGGGAGTTATCGGCTCCGCCAAATTACTACAAGCACTCGCCCGAGACCATCTCATCCCAGGTCTCTCAATCTTCGGCCAAGGCACTGAAAAGGCGGACGAACCGACCTACGCCATCATTATAACTTATATCGTGGCTCAACTCACCATGTTATCTGATATCAACCGAATTGCTTCTTTCATTACCATGACTTACCTCATGACTTTCCTAGTAACGAATTTGGCATGCTTTCTACTCAAGATCAGCTCAGCACCGAACTTTCGACCGTCATTTCACTATTTCAATTGGGGGACCGCTGCCATTGGTACAGTCGTCAGTGGAGCAACGATGTTCTTCGTTGACGGGTTGTATGCATCTGGGTGCGTTGCAATATTAATTGTAATTTTCCTCATAATCCACTACACTACTCCTCCTAAGTCATGGGGAGATGTTAGTCAAAGCCTCATCTACCACCAGGTTCGAAAATATCTCCTCCGCCTTAGACAAGAGCATGTCAAGTTTTGGCGGCCTCAAATTCTTCTTTTTGTCAACGATCCTCGCAGACAATACAAGCTTATCCAATTTTGTAATTCCCTGAAAAAGGGAGCTCTTTTCGTCCTTGGTCATGTCATCGTCACTCAGGACTTTGGCGGGGCAGTGCCTGAGGCCAGGCGCCAACAGACTGCCTGGACGAAATACATCGATTTTTCCAAAATCAAAGCATTTGTCAATATCGCTATATCACCTGCTGTGGAGTGGGGTGCTCGAAATATTGTGCTTAGTACAGGACTAGGTGGCATGAGACCCAACATTGTCGTAATGGGTTTTTACAACCTCAACGAATTAAGAGAATCAAAACCGCTCATCGATGTACCCTCACCCCAGCCATCTCGACCATCATCGGGAATGGAAAACCGTGACCCGGATCAGAAGGACTCTCAAGAGAGAACAAGGCGGGGCAAAGATGACCAGTTGCATGGCAAATTGCCTACCGATGCGATGAGAAGAGAAAACGCTATTGGAGTTCAAAACTACCTTACAATACTCGAGGACCTGCTATTACGCCTTCAGATCAATGTCGCTGTCGCGAAAGGATTCCAAGACCTAGAGATGCCCGGACCAAAGCCCACCAAAATGGAGAAGACATTGTCTATGTTACATCTCGGTGGGAAGAATGAAGATGAAAACAGTAAGAAATACATCGACATGTGGCCTATTCAGATGTCAGCTGAGATTGCCGCTGCTGGTGAAGGTAGCTCATCCAAGCGAAACGTATTAACGACCAACTTCGATACATATACTCTCATTTTACAGCTCGGATGTATTTTGAATACGGTGCCCTCGTGGAAAAGAGCATACAAACTACGTGTAGCGGTATTCGTAGAATACGAATCAGACGTTGAAGAAGAGCGGGGGCGCGTAACTGCTCTTCTAACAAATCTCAGAATACAAGCGGAGGTACTAGTCTTTTGGCTCGCAAGTGGCGGTCTTAAAACATATGAAGTGATCATCAATGCAAATGCCGAGAACGAGAACGAGAATGCAGATGCTGTGCATGATGTCAATGAAGCTCTGAGTGAAGAGGAATGGTGGCGGGATATCCAGAAACTTCGAGATAGACCGGGTTCCATAAGCGCTAGTCAGGAGTTGGCAGAGGTTGAAGGTTTGCTTGGTGCCGTGACCAATTGGCCGACATCCTCGTTCCAGCATGGAAGACACGATATCAAGGCGAAACGATTCGAAGGGTTACGGAAAATGCTTCGGAAGTCGAAACGCAAAGCTTCTATGGGTGACATCAACCAGCTAGGCGTCAGTATCGGAATGCGGACTCATAGGTTACTTCCTGACCTCGTAAGTGGGCACGGAAGCGCAAGTGAGAGCTCGTCTTCTAGCGAAGAAAGTGATGAAGACGCCATTAACAGCGAGAGCGAAGAACTGGCTGCGAGCGAAAATGATATTGACGAATACGACTTGGACGCTTCCGAGGATGAACTGCCAATTATCCCCGTGAGGAGGACTCGAAGTATGGGGGCGAGCGTGAGAATTCCATTTCCTTCAAAGATGTTCAGTCTACGTCGGGTCCTCGATACAGAAGACACTTCATCAATGCCTAAATTCAATCCATTAAGACCTCACCCACAAGCCACGTCCTCCGATACCGCACTTTTAGGAGATGCCGCCAAACCCGACTCTTCAACTCAGGGCCGGGGCAGTCCAGCAAGACCTGGCGTCTCTTCTCCACAAACACGCCCCCTGACGCGGTCGCCAGTGATACGGCACCAGTATCTCCCCAAATTTTCGTCTAAACCGGTGCCCCGAACAACTATCGCGGCTGAAGACGGCCCTGGCCCTTCGATTATGTTCACAGACCAGTCATCACCTGACCGTAGTCATAGCCACCAGTCTATTTACCAACACTTCTCAACTTCTCAAGCAGAGGAACAGGCGAACAGTGGAGATAAAAATGACAGAGAACCTGAGTCGTCCCATTCTCAAGGCAACAATCAAGCATCCGGCTTCCCATTTCAGCAGGCGATCCCGCTAAGCTTCAATGATCTTCCTTGCCGGGCACAACATCTTATCCTCAATGAATTGATAAGGCAGCAATCTGCAGACACTGCTGTAGTCTTCACAACATTACCAAGTCCCATCGAAGGCACTTGTGAAAGCGAGTCGGACAGCATGAGATACTTGAGTGATCTGGAGGTTTTATGCCAGGGCTTACCGCCGGTATTGCTTGTTCATAGCAATAGTATGACTGTGACTATGAACCTTTAAGAGAATGGAAAGCACATCTAGATTATATTAGCCATGGGATGGATGCATAAGTTCCATATTGGACTAAATTGTTGTACATAGGGAGTGCTGTGGATTTCGAACATTCAATAAACATACACAACTTTTATAATATAAGAATATATATCTTACTAATCCTTTATGAACTTGGATGAGCGTAAGGTCATGCACTTCAATATTTACGTAGTGACTTTTCTCTTGCTGTCGTCGATTCGGCGATATGGGCTTATCGAAAGTGGCGGATTAAATGCCAAGATTTTAATCCCACCATGAAATGTTCAAAGGGAGAATCCGCGACGCAACCTCATCAAGCCCTTACCACCAATTAATGTGCCTCACCAACGCTTCTCCTACGCCAGGCATACACACCTATACTATAATATCATAATGCCGTCGCCTACTACCACCCTACTCATAGAGGGTAGCTTTGACGAATTAGTCGACGAACTCGCACAATACATCGACAATCTGAAAAAGGCCCAAGGCGACGAAGGCTCTAACCTTCAGGCAGAATGCGCACAGCTGCTGCAGGAAAACAAGAAAGATGATGTCCTCAAGAAGCTGGTGACGGGGAGTCCGGCGCTGAATCAAGCGCCAGAGAAGGGTGAGCAAGACCAAGGATGGGTTTATACACTTTACTGACTGTAAGCCATTCAGAATTCATAGCGGCATACAACCTCCTTGTCCACCTCATAAAGCAGTCTCCAAATTTGAACATGTTTCTACCCCGAGTTTGCCAAAACCTATCGAGCCCCATCCAATCGTCGCCCTCCAACGGCGCTGGTCTTGCACTATCGATATTAAGTACAGTCTTCAACACCCTTCAGCCAGACAACGACAACCGTTACCATGTCTTCCTTGCGATCCTACGGGTTATTCGGGCCAGCGCGAATTTCGAAACTCTTAAACCCCAACTCAGACATCTAGACGAGTGGCTCGTGCAATGGGAAATGGATGAAGAAGACCAGCGAAAACTGTACCTTGCCGTTACTGACGTCGCCGCCGAAGCCGCCGAAGACGAGCAAGCTTACCAATACCTAATCCGCGCTCTACGCACGATCCCCTCAGACGAGGCTTCGACTCCCGAAGCGCGGACGCTCTCTCTCCGTGCCCTTAAATCCGCCCTGACACATCCTTCCCACTACGATTTCCAAGACCTCACCGATCTTGACTCAATCCAGGCTTTGCGAAACTCAGACCCGGTATACTTCCAGCTCCTCGAAATTTTCAATGCCGACCTTCTAGACGACTTCAACGACTTCAAAGATGAGCACGATGGTTGGATCGAGGCTGAAGGCCTGGACGCTGCTGCTTTGAACCGGAAGATGCGCCTACTAACCCTTGCCTCGATTGCCGCCTCAACAAGCCAGACGCGTTCCCTGCCATACGCACATATCGCTAAAGCGTTACAAATTCCATCATCAGATGTGGAGATGTGGGTTATCGACGTGATTCGTGCCGGCCTTGTCGAAGGGAAACTCTCCCAGCTCAATCAAACGTTCCTCATCCACCGCAGCACATATCGTGTGTTCGGCGAAAACCAGTGGCGGGAAGTTGCGAGCCGGCTGGACATGTGGCGGAACAGTTTGGTTGGTGTGCTGCAGGTAATTCAGAATGAGAAGGCCAACTTTATCGCGCAGAAAGAGCAAGAATCGAGGGAAGTAGACGCGAAAGTAAATGGAGCTGGGATGGGCACGCAGCAGAATTATCGGAAACAGAGGAGAGGAGATGGGGAGGTTGATTTGGAATGATTTGGGGTGTGCTCGACTGAGGTGGGGTGTAAAATCCAAGAAAGTTTTGATTGGGCATTGGTTGCAGTTTTCGTGCTATGGTCTTAAGGTTTTTATGAAAGGACTTCTTCTGGCTGCTATCGGCTGAGGCCCACAGAGATGAATTGGCATATTCAAAGAGCGAAACGTTGAAAATTACTTGGCGGGTTGACTGCCCTCAGTTCTATAAGTCTCTAGTGCTATTAGAAACGAGCTTTAAACGAGCATACGGTTTAGCCAAACCATATATTTCTTTCATGCTGAAACGCAAAAATATAAATGCAGCACTCTGAGCCTGCTGCTTATACCCCCTCGTTAGCCACAAACTTCAACTTTGGTGCCTCAATTCCTCTCTCCTTCAGTTTCCGCTTCACTACTTCATACACCTCATCTGGGCTATCAACGGCCTTGACTTTAACCACCTTCCCCTCCTTTTCGTAGTAATCAACGGCCGGCATGCTAGTTTCAATAAAGGTCTTGAAGCGTTTCTTGATTGACTCGGCGTTGTCGTCGGATCTTCCAGAAGTTTTGCCGCGATTGAGGAGGCGCTCTTGCATGACATCTTCAGGACAGTCGAAGAAGAGAGTGAAGCGGGACGGGCATACGGTGGCTTCAAAGGCAAGAGCTTGGTCCATTTTTCGTGGGAAGCCTGCAATGGAGGAGAAATTATTAGCACTAGTAATCCAAACCTCCCAGGCTTACCCTGACCTAGCCACATATCGTGGCTCTGCATAGGGGGAAGTTGGGGAGCGTTATACCATCAATCAAGAACATGCGTTTCCCTTCTTTCTCTATCGTTGCCGTCATAGCGTTTTCCACCAGCTGGATGGTCACCTCCAGGGGAACGATGGTGCCTTCCCGGATATAATGCTTGATCATCTCGCCGAATTGGGATCCCGGCCTATCCTGCTCCTCTCGCAACAAATCACCGGCCGATAAGTGCTTGAAGCCGTAGTCGGCGACCAGCTTTGCGCATTGAGTGCCTTTGCCTGCGCCTGGGCCGCCGAGCACGAAGATGACAGTGACATCGTCGGCTGAATAGAGCGGCTTCGAGCGCTTAGGCCCTGGGAGCGAGTCGACAGCTGGCATTTGGCCTGCTTGGCTTGTGGAATGGGGGTGGGTTTATGGACGGCTTGGACTATGTCGTTTGGGGTCGTAAGTGCCGGTGCGCTGCTTCACGATCTGAGAGAAGAGAAAGCTGCCGGTTACGAAAATGAGGACGAATGGCCAGACTTTGAGCGGGGACTTCCGTTGGTTGGGCTTGGGGATTATTGAAGGGTGGCTGCGAGGCGTTTCTTTTGGCTGTTCCCGCAGGCGATGGAGGATAGTGAAGTGGCGGGGCAGAGTTCTGCGGGTCTGTGAGGGGCGTCGCAGGGTCACTGAAATAGAATTTGAGCTTGCAATTGTGGAGGGAAGACGGGAATAGCAGGTGGTAGAGGAATAAAGCGGTAGAGGCATGGTGGTTGGCGTAGATGATGGAGCTGCAGGTTGCCGTGCATGCATCCAACAATTTTGCCGCCATAACAGATGAGGTTAGACGAAGATAGAGGGACGGACGCCACGAGGCTAGGGAGAAGAGCCTATCAGAACCGCCCGTAGACAAAGACAGCGGGGGGCACGACAGACGCATTGTAGGGTATTACAGCCCAAATATCCCAGCCTCATTGCACTGACGCTTGGTGTTCTTCGAACGACTGACAGTTGACACTCCGCTTTTGTCAATTATCCTTAGTGGGGACATATGGATTTCGCGGACTTCATCTCACAAAAACTAATTGTTTCTTTGACATTGTTGATTTCACTCAATAACTACTAATTGAATCTTTCTCGTCTATTGTTGTGGGTTGTACTGTGCCTCGTCTTCGCCTTCCGTTAACCTCTACCTCTCCTCTCCTCTTCTCTGCTCACACCTCTCCTCACACCTCTGCTCACACCTCCATATTAGGCTTCACTAGTGCTACAGTCCCGCCCCTTCCCCAACTAACGTTATTCAGCTATTGCAAATTCATCCAAGATGCCTTGCTCCACGGTTGCAACAAGTAAATCCCAGTCTAATGAGTCCAAGACCAACAAAAATCCTCCTATGCGTCTTCGCCTCAACCCATCTGCTCTGAAAAGAAAAGGCCTCAGCTTTCTCAGCCTTCCCGGCGAACTTCGCAACCAAATCTACGCGTTCTACATCCAGGATGGGTTTCGCGCTGAGCTCGTAGGTCGGAATGCAGAACTCATCCCCAAACCCGCCAAAACTATCAAACTCTGCTTGTCCTCAGTCTTAGGCAAATCTCTTCCCACGGTCGACCGTAAGAAGGCTGGGACGAACAAGGAAGAGAATGGCTGGCCTACTTTGCGTACATCACGCAAACTCGGCCAATATCTGCGTGTCCACGGCATGAGCACCGACTGGGGAACTTCCTTCTGCGCTCTCATCCTCGTCAGCAAGCAAATAAGTTTAGAAGTCATTCCGCTCCTATATGCCAGCACAACTTTCGTGTTTGCTGCGCCCTGCAGGCTTTCCAATTTCATGACTCGTATCTCGAAGCCGTCCCTTGAATGGGTTCAGAAGTTGCATGTGCACTACTCCACATACGGCAACCCGAAGCATACCAAGGATCTGATCTGGGAAACGAAACATAACACCCGATGGACGTCTATATTCCAACAAGCAGCAAGCCTCCTGAAAGGCCTGCGCGAGTTGCGGATCTGGCTACACGTCACTGCGACCCCACTACATTTCTCACTCCAAGCAACATGGGTACAACCCCTTCTCGCCTTTCGACATCTCACCCGCCCTCTAGAATCAGCCCACACTCCAACCAACCCCCATTTCTTAAGCCATAATGCACCCCGTTCTATCACCGTCGAGCCTACCGTTCAAAAGCCACTTACAAATATCCACATAGCTCTTACAACACGCTGGACCCGCCCCTTCATATTCTATGATTCTGAGCTGGCAGATGCCTGCACGGCACTTCACAACCTATTTGCAGAGGTAATCAGGCGAAGGATGCTAGGATGGTCAGAGGCTGACGCCATGGTCGAATATCGAGAGGCCTGGGAGGAAAGATACCAGAAGTGGCAGCATCACCTGAATTTTGCTGCGATACTCTGATGGTATTAAGGAGCTTATTTGACTATGGGGTGATTTGAACTTGGAGGAGTCAGCCTCACCCAGCACGGGGCTGTTTTTTTGATATGGGTAGACCGGTTATACGACAATAGGTTCAGCAGAAGAGTTTAAGGCATGATAAGGAACGGATGCATTGGAACTTACCATCTCACAGTTGGATCTGATACACACACTGACTACACTTGAGTAAGGTCATAAATCTATTTCTTAAGACTTGTCTAAAATTGTGCTATCAACCTCTTTTGCCCCCAGCTCGTCATATTAGATATCAGTCTAAGTCTGCATACACTTAAAGACTATAGACTGGTTTGTAGGGCTGGGATCATACTCATCGCCAGCCGTGTCATGAATTGTAAGAATCAAAATCCATAGGATCGCAGCTTCAACAACCAGAAGCCCGCAGCAGCTTCTTCCCATTTTTTCCCCACTAACCCTTAAGTTCAGTCCACTTCGACTACTACATGGTAGCTTCTTATACGAAATCAAACGCTGTGTCCAGCCTCCCTGGCATTCACATTCCGCACCAACACCAAGCACGCCTACTTCTTTTGTACAAATATAAGCAAGACAATAAAAACCGCCCATTCAGCTGAGAGAAGAAGACCGAAAAAGATGATGCAAAAGCGCCTTGCGCGGAGCGTTCTCGCTCGAGGAGGAGAGACATCCTGATGCATGCATCCACATGCGCCCGCCCACAGATGGCTCCTAAAATAACAAATGAAAACGAACTGGAAAGACCTTTAAGTCTTCCATTGAATTAGGAGATTTCAATCCAGAGCATGTGCTTACTTTCCTTACTATCCCGTCCGCCTGCCCATGCCTAATGTGCCATGCCCAGCAACCTGCTGCCAAGATGAGACGAGAGAAATGAAATGATGGCAAAGAGACACAAAACACCATCCCAATGCAGATGGAACCCGCCCGCCAGTCTTGAGATGGAAGATAGAAAAATTAATGACAAAAACGCCTGGGATGCATCGAACCAAGTTGGACAAAGCCGAGACATGCGCGAGGGACTTTAACAATGGGCTTAGTTGAGGAAGCCCTTGCAGCCAACGGAGCCGCAAAGGCAGGGAATGCGGTCCGTGCTGTCGATCTCGCGTTCGAATTTATAGTCGTAAGTGAGTTCCTCGTCTGAACCATATATTAGCACTCACTCTATCGTCTTTCTATGCCAGCTAGAAAGGGCAGGAAAGGGGACAGAAAGCGGAACGAGGGGGGGAAATTAATGGGAAATAGGGTACTTACTCTTCGCAATATCCCTCAACGCATAAATAACAATTCTCTTCGTCCCATCTACCCTAATGATTTTCGCTGTGCAATTCGGCGTGCAGCTGTGATTAATGAATCGTGCAATTCCACCCATCTTCGTTGCATCAATGACAGTATCCTCATCGATGCGGAAGAGATAGCTACTGCCAACGCCTTGCATATCGTACTTCTTCTCGCGAAGATCGGCGACGCGCTGACGCACTTTTTCGCCGACGTACTCAATGATCATGTCGTTGACGGCGATGTTTTCTTCGGCGTAGAGTCCCCAGTTGTGAATGGCGGATCGGTCAAACTTGACAAGCTTCTTACGCTTCTTCAGCTGGTTGAAACGTATGGTATCACCTTCGGCACTCATCGTCTGCTTTTGTGTGTTGATATCGTTAACGAGACGTCGGTTGTTTGCACGATTTGACCGAGACGACGTGGTTGAAGCGATCTTCGCAGCGGTAGCGAGTTTGGCAGCTTCAGCAGCTGCAGCAGGGTCGTTCTTTGCGCGGGCTTCACGCTCTTCCCGAGCCTTTTGGACACGAATGCGATGAGGCAGGTATTTAGACTTGTCTAACTCGAGAATCTTCTTGACGCTTTCCGTCCGCGCGCAGCCTGTTTGATTGGGAACGTAATAGCCCTCGATCTTGGTTTCGCTGCGAATAATCCCCTGCTCGCCTGGCCGATTGAGTGCCTTGATTTGTTTCTGCTTCCATGCCCATAGATGAACATCACCAACGTTTGAAGCAGGCTCGGATGCTAGAGCCTCTCGGAGGAATTTAAGATCTTCTTCATCTTTAAGCATATGCTGCCAACCGTCGATATCAAGAACGATTTCGAGGTCATCCTCGACCGTACGTCTGGGCTTGTCAGTTGATACTCCCCACTCGACCTCTGCTCTATGGGTGTCAGGCAGTGGTTCGAACACCTCGGGTTCGGCTTTGGCTTCTTCAGCAGCAGGAGTCTCCTCCTCCTCGACGACTTCTTCGCTGGTGGCTGCAGTCTGAGCTTTCAGAGCTTCTCGTTCCTCGAACATCTGCTTCTTTGTCTTCCTCTTAGTCTTTGGTAGCTTTTTCTTCAAGGTGGCCTTTGCGACATCCTCCAGCTCTGTCGTCGCTACAGGCTTATGCGCTAGCTCATCGTCCTCGAAAGTGATATCAACTGAAGGAATTTCCGTCCGATCAACAGTCGCAGTTTCATGGTTGACACCAAAGAAAATAGCATCCGCTTCCTCGATTGACCTTCGGAGTTTGATCGTTCTTTTCATTGCCCTGTCGGCCTTCTTCCAAATAGGAGATGATCTCGGGAGAATAGCCAGGACCTGCTCCAGCTCTTTCTCAGCCATATCCTCTGGATCCTTGTCGATTAGATGAGCCAAAAGTCCTCGGGCATGAGCATCGTCCATCATCTCATCATCGCTCTCTTCACCCCATCCAGGATCAACTCTTCGCCTCTTCGATCGATGTGCTATCGATGGCTCTTCGTCTTCAAGATCCGTAGAAGCGGCACGGCTGAGGGGTCTGCTTTCCTGTTCTTCCGTATCCCTTGTGAACGAACTGCGGCCTTCGTCATCCGAGTCTTTATCATCATCGTAGAAATCCAACATTTGGCGATGCAAACCTCTAACAACAGGACGCTTCGGAGGGAGTTTCCTACGACGTTCGTCTTGAAATGCATTGACAACTTTTGGCATCCTGCGACCACGAAACATATTGTGATCATACGGGCCCAAAGGCTTCCGGAAGCGTCCAGAGAAGCCAGCAGCCCGAGAGTCAGGGGTACCTACCGACGGAGTGTCGTCTCCCCGGCCAAAGTAAGTTGTAGGCCGGACCGCATCTTGACTCTGAGGATCTGGAATATTCAGTCTCCGCCGTTTTGCAACATGTCGCTCCGGATCAAGATAGTCGAAAAGCGCTGGTCCAGCTATTCTAGCTTTAATATCACTCATGACCTTATCTCGAAGCTCTGTCTTTAGATACTCAAGCGCGGCGATCACTGGGTCAAGATCCTCAGCCCTGTGCTTCTTCTCATACTCCAGGTCCATCTCTTCTTCTCGGATGAGCCTTTCCTGCTCCTCTTTCTCACGTTTTTCCGCGAGGACCCGCTCTGGACTTGGGCTTCGTTCATAATTTGGATTACCATATTGCTGACATTCCATATTCATGACATACGTGAAAAGGGCTGTCATGTGACACTCCTTGTAACATCGTACGGTCTCGTCCTCTCCTCGCTTAGAATCTTCGAAGATGATGAAATATCCAGTTTTATCCACCCTAACTTCTTTCCATTGATAGTTTTTTAATCTTTTTTGAAGATGCACAATTGTTGTACCTAAAACAGGGACATACTGATGTGCAATAAAGATATACGGCTTCCGCTTGATCTTATCCAAAATGGGCTCATTTTCTACGAGAGCATGCGCGGCCGGCTTTGGTAAAGATGCAAGCCGAGGCCCCTCAGGAGGCCGCATCCCTTTCCCCGATGGTCCTTTTGGCGCGTTTGGAGGCGGTTCGAAAGTGATAGCTGTTGGGGTGAGTCCAGCGACAGGCGTTCCGGGTTTCCTGGCTGCGTCCGTAGCGAAAAGTTTCTCCTGTTCTTTGCGATTATGCTCAACCACAGCCGCAATAAAGCGCTTGCATTTCCGGCCTTCCCGATCAAGTTGCACTTTAACCTCGCGCAAGCCAATTCGCTGATTATTCCCCTCTTTTTCTGCTCTCTTGGCTGCGTCAGCAGCTTTGATTGGCGTACCTCCGCGAACCGGCCTGGAGTCTCTGTATTTAACTAAACATACGCCAAGAAAACTTCCGGTATTGGGATCTGTCTTGTTGCTGAGCTCCGCAATCTCACCATAACTGCCAAACAAAGCCTTGATTTGCGATTCTTGTATCAGGGGATCGAAACCAGTAACAACCACTTGCGTAGCAGGCCCAGGACCAACAGATATCCGAGGATCGAAAGCATAGGGCTTGAGCGTGTAGGGAGCCATGCGGAGTTTGGTTTTGGGTGCGACTGCGCTTCCAGTTTTAATGACATAGTTCCCAGAAGTGTAGCCAGCAATTGCCAGGCGAGGATCCGGAGGTGGCGATGGGTCGTCCTGCAGCGCAAGTTCAGTTAGCGTTACAGGACGACCAATATTCGACGTGTGTAATATGAATGTAGAGGAAGGCTCAGAGACGTACCTGCTCGCCAAATGTTTTGTATCGAGGTTTGGGTTTCTTCTGCTCAGATTGAGACAGTTGCGAGAGTTTTGGGTCTAGCATTGGGTCATAGAAAAGCCTGAAGCCCTTCGGTTCATCAGGCCCAGGGCGCGCTTGTCTTCTGTGTTCTGGCGGGGTGTGAACTGGTGTCATCGTTTCGGAGACGTTTTGGGAAAGGTCAGCAGAGGGCGCGATGTAGGGGGAGGCGGTTGTCGCGTGCATGGTGTCATCGGAAAGCTTCGCTGAGCGAGGACTGAGCGGCTTTCCTGGAGGAGAGAAGTCGGTGTTTGTCAATGGGGTGAGGGCGTGTAAAGAGGATGTTTGACCGGGGTAGGATGACATTGTGGTTTGGTTGTTTGAAAACACTGAAGAAACGGTGCTGGCTAGCGAACTTGCAGAGCCAACGCCGTTTAGGAGATCGCCTGATTCACAGCGGTGGATTTCATCATCACCTGGGGGAGTCGTGGTGGTTTTATCCTCGGTTATGATGGCGTCCAAATTCTCGTTCTGCATCGAGGACTGAACAACAGCAGGCGATGGCGAAGGAGAACTGACGGACGGGTCTGCCGGCTGCAAACCAGTCCGTCGCACTTCTTGGGCTGCTTTCTTCCGCTTCTGCTGCAGCATGGACATGGACGGGGCATTTGAGGATACGTCGGCGAAGCTGCCCGCCGAAGCGCGCGACATAATATTGAGCCGCTTCTACCTGGATTGCACCCAGCGTGCCACCATCTCGATGTGCGATCGAGGGGAACACGACGTGAAGAACAAAGCCGTGAGATATGGGACCGCAGGCTGCAGGCAGGGACAGTGTGTGGAGGACGCGGTAGTAGGAGGTGTGGGGGAATGGAGCCGCAACGCGAACAGCTCACGAAACGTGCCCGGGCAATGCGACAGCGCTGAGGCGAGAAGGAAAGAATGAAGAAGAGAGGATGAAAGGAGTAGACACGGCGAAGCGATTCAGCAGGAGAGCTGGTGGTGAAGGTTCAGGAGGGATCGTTGACGGGTTGATGCGCATTCCTTGAGGCAAAGGCAAAAGGGATCAAAGGAGCGGAAAAACCCAAGGTTGGAAGGCTAACGGTCGTGCGGTCGTGCGGTCGTGCGGTGTACCCAGCGTCGCCCAGGTGGAGTAGAGGTTCCCAAGCGCCACCATTTAATCGCCTTCCACCCCATCCAACTCACATCCACCGCACACGCCGCCTCTCTCCTCCCTCTCCCTCCCTCCCTCCACCCCAAAACAGCCTCTATTCTAAGCCACAGCCTTGTCTGCTCACCGTATATATTAACGCGCATCCTACCGTGGCCTCCTGCAGCTAACTGACGTCCCTCGGCTCCCGCCTCCTGCGTCACCCCTGGCGCAATACGTTTCCAGCCGCGCCTCACAGCCCACCGTGGAAATAAGAAGAAACCAACCAACCTCAACCGGTCCTACTCCCGAACAATGCCATGAGGCGAGTGCAGGAAGCGTAAACACATTAGACAATGGCTGTCCGCCCGTCTTTAATATCATTTGTGCTTCTCACGTGAGCTGACACTTGCGGTGACGCTTTCGGATGTTGCAGATTGGCCTCGCAATGCGATCAATTTCGCACGATTCAAGGCTTTCGCGCGCATAACCTGCTACTCTGATAGACCTATAATCTCGTTCCAGAGACGCTTGGCTCGTGGAAACTGATCCAAGCGTTATGACAAGAAGGGCGACTTTCTGTAACCAGGCTACGCAGAGCCCTCCGCCATAACATGCGCATGGAGGTGCGGTCGAGATAACATGGAAGTAAGAGTACCAAAGAACCGAGGGCGGAGGATCGAGGATTCCGTCTCTACATCTCTTCCACACACCTATCCGTTACACTTTCCTACTCAAGCCCCACCAGCCGTTGACAGGTCGTCTTCAATGAATATAGATACGAGCGAAGGCGGACTAATTCAGGGTCTAACAAGGCTTGACAACATGGTAGAGGAAGCTATGTGTGCCTGAATTTGAGGAGCGCAGATAAACTGTTAAGTCAGACACCCACGTCTAGTCAATCAGTCGTGCGACAGCATATTCGGAGGCAAGGAGACTCTGTGATATCATTTCTGGCGTACGCCGTGTCTTTCGAGCATAATGCGAAGTTCAATCAAGAGATCATTGGACGTTGCAATGCCCACAGGACCCATGACCCATCCTTAACGCCTTGTTTTCCCTTCTTCTCAACCCACACCACGGAATTCCTCAATCTACCATCTTCCCTTCAGCCCAGCCCTTCCTCTTCACTCCCAATTCCACTGCTGCCGCTCCCCAATCGCTGCCATGATTGTGTCCTTTGTCCTTCGACTCGCCCGCTATGCCCGCCCTTGCAAGCCCTTGCTCTTCGGTTAGGACCGTCAGCAGGCCGAATACGACCGGCACCCCAGCATCTAGCTGGATGCGCATCAGACCATGGCTAACCGCATCCGCAATGTACTCGAAGTGCATCGTCTCTCCCTTTATGAGAACACCAATGGCAATAATGGCGTCAAACGGCGCGGTGGATGCGCCGGACGGTTGGTTAATGGAAGGAGTTGGAGATATGAGAGTGGTCGACAGGTCTGTGGTCGAGGATGACAGGAGGTCCGTGGCCGCGCTTACAAGGCCAGCGCCGGACGAGGACGACTGAATTTGGGAGGAGGCGTACATACTTTTAGAGATCTGCTTAGCCATTGAATGGAGAGGGAAGATTGAAATGGCACCTGCACACTTCTGCAGATATATTAGCTAACGTAGGGATTTAACGTACCGCTGCGCTGCAAATGGTAATTCATAGCTGCCCGGAACACTCTGTATAACGATATTCTCCTCTTTAACGCCGGCGTCGGCAAGAGCCTTCGTCGCGCCGCTTAACAGTGCATCAATAATTGCCGTATTCCACCTAGCATGGACGATGCCGATCCGAAGCCCTGATCCTGTAGGTTATTGTCAGAAAAGACTGCTCTGAAGCAGGTGGATAGGGAAACCATAATCAAAGCTCTGACCATCGTATGACTTTGCCTCTCCCGGGCCTTTGAGAGATGCCATGGCTAAGACAGCTGTAGGAGCTTGGGCAAAATACAGAAAGCAAGACGCGGACAGTTCAAGACTGCCTTCAACAAAAGTAATTAAGAGGAATTACGTTGTGCTTCGCGCTGGGTAGAGGTCTCGGAGGGGAGGTTTCGGAGGGGCTGGTTCCTTGCATGCCCCACCAGAAAGACATGGGTGACTAGCCCAGATCGTCAGCTTATAGAGGGCGCATCAAAAGAGGGCGTCAAAAGCAATATTAAAATGGTAGTTGAATGAGTAATTCATATCCGTGTTCTGAAGCAATACTAGCTAAAGACTCTTCGCTTTCCCTTCCTTCGTCTTCCCACAATATAGGACGACAGGACCAACACCGAATTTAATCCCAGACCCAAATTACTTAAGCCCATAGCCAGCTGGGAATCCTCGCCCGACGCCACGTCCTGAACCATCTCCTACTCCACAGTAACCGACTTAGCAAGATTGCGAGGCATGTCGACATTAAGACCCTCGCCAACAGCCATCCAGTAGGCCATAAGCTGCAGAGGAATGACATTGATGAGACCTTGAAGGCAGTCGACATTACGAGGCACTTCAATCTTGTCCGTCTTGTCTGCAGGGAACTCGGCATCTTTCTCATTGCAGATGATGATTGGACGACCCTTTCGGGCAATCACTTGCTGGTAGGCATTTAGGGACTTGGCAAAAATATCGTCACGAGTGAGAATCATGACGATAGGCAGGTTCTCGTCAACAAGAGCAAGAACGCCGTGTTTAAGCTCTCCAGACATGACCGCCTCACAGTGAAGGTAAGAGATTTCCTTGATCTTAAGAGCACCTACAATATGATTAGTGGAAGTAGTATAATATATAGATCCGGAGCGTCCTTACCTTCCAGAGCAGTGGCGTGCTGCGCGCCGCGTCCAAGGAGCAACAAGCTCTTCTGGTCCTTGAATCTCTCGCAAAGTTTCTTGATGGATTCATCCAGCTTGAGAACCTCCTTGAATTGATCCGAGACCTTCCCAAGGCCATCCATGATTTCCTCACGCCTCTTCTGCTTTGAGGCACGATCCTCGCTGAGGGAGAGGGCAAACATAACCATGCAGACAAATTGAGAGGTGTAAGCTTTGGTGGACGCAACACCGATTTCTGGACCGGCATTGATATGGACACCGCAGTGAGTAAGCAGAGAAATGGAGGAGCCAACGACGTTGACAATACCAACAGTCAACGCACCCCGTTCCAGGCAGTAACGCAGAGCCATCAGGGAGTCGGCAGTCTCTCCGGACTGAGAGACAAATACGCATGTATCGTCACGGAAAACCGGAGCCTGTCGATCCAAGAAGTCGGAAGCTAATTCAACTGCAATTGGAATCTCCGTCAATTCCTCAAAAATACCACGCACTGCCATGCAAGAGTGGAAGCTGGTTCCGCAGGCAATGAAAATAATCCTTCGGCAACGCCTAATAGTAGCAATGTATTGGCGAAGACCGCCGAGAGTAACCTTCTTCTCAACAGGGTCGAGACGACCACGCATGGCGTTGATGACCGATTCCGGCTGCTCGAAAATCTCCTTCTGCATAAAATGGTCGAATCTTCCCTTCATGATCTCTTGGAGCTCGATTTCCAAGGTCTGGATTGCACGAACATTGGAAGCGCCGTCGTCCTTGCGAAGACGATGAATGTTGAGAGAGCCCTCATGAATGTGTGCGATATCGTCATCCTCCAAGTACAACACTTTCTTGGTATGCTCGACGATAGCAGATGGATCGGAAGAGAGGAAGAATTCTGTCGGCATGGGAGCACCATTGTCGGAGAGGAAAGCGCGCGACTGCGACCGGTGGAGAAGTGACTTGTCCGGAGGAGCAAGAAGGTTGTTGGTCTTTTTCAAGGCAACATTCTGGGAGGCACGCTCAGCCGGTAGAGCTGTGCCTTCATCGGTGTACTCTACATCGACGAAGTCCACCTTCATCTTTTTCTGTGTCCGCACACCGACAACCAAGGGCGAACCCTTACGAGCCGCAATAACCTCATGTGGGTAGTGAACCGACTTCAACAGGAGACCAAAAGCACCCTGGAGCTCCTTTATGACCGCCTTGGCAAGGACGGGGAAATCAATGTCTGGGTGCTCATCGTAGATGTATTTGGCGAGCTTTGCAATGGCCTCAGTATCGGTCTCGGTCTCGAATTTGAAACCTTTGCCCTCTAGAAGAGCCTTCAGTTCCTTATAGTTGGTAATGATACCGTTGTGGACAACAGCAAATTCCCAGTTGGGGTCCGACCTGTGATGTCCAGCAGTCAGCCAATCCGCTCTGCTTTAGCTAATTTCTTTGGCGGTGGAGCTGGGTTGCACGCTAAGAATGCAAATTTGATGGGGGTTTCAGATTGCTGACAGAGCGCCGCCCCTCAAGAGGCTTACCTGTGGGGATGGCAGTTCACGCGAGATGGACGACCGTGGGTAGCCCAGCGAGTGTGTGCAATGCCAGCGTGAGAGTCGAAGGCCTTGTTGAGATCTGGCTTGGACTCGTCGCAGAGCTTCCTCAATGCAGCGACCTTGCCAACCTCCTTGAAAGCATAAACCTCATTCTTCTTGTCACCATCGATTGCCAGACCAGCGGAATCGTAGCCACGATATTCTAGACGGGAGAGGCCTGCAATGATGCAAACGTTAGCTACAGCCAAGGCCAGGTGGGTTGCAAAGTGGGGGGAGGGGATTCCGGGAGACTTGCCATTGATCAATGTGTCGAGAATGTATTTCCTGTCCTTCTCAACTAGGTAATTGATATAGCCAAAGATTCCACTTCGCTTGTGTCAGTTTTCCAAAGCGACAGGCGGTGGCAGGTGGGGCTAGCTTACCACATTGCGAATGTAAACAAAAAATAGTCGTGCACGTTATTCAATAGCGATCGTAAAAATTGTAGCGGGACAATTGAAGTTGGAAAGAGTTTGGTGGATCGGTGGAGAAAGGAGAGAAGGATGGGCAGGGGAGTGGTCGGGATAGTGTTAATATTTGTGTGGTGGCTTTATACGTCAAGCAGCAGGGCCAAGAACACCTCTCCACAAAAAACATTGGCTCAGCTGCCAGAAGGGCAGAAAGGCTACTGTAGCCTCGCGTCCCCTGTTTCGCTATGAGGCCGTGGCGCAGCGAATGAAACAGTCGCCCGCGCGAAGTCACATCTTCTCCTTTTCATGGCCTGGGATATCGATGCAGGTAGGTAAGCTCTACAGACTCTCCCTGATTCTGCCACGGGCAACTTTCTTGCCATTTCGTCACCGCGAGGGTGCGCTGTGGGCTCAGGGTGGCTCCATGCCTAGCGCCGCTTTGCCCACTTTTTGTTCCTGGCCTGGCGACTTTCTCAAGGATCAGCGAGGCGCAGTGTAGTAAATATAGAAACGCTTGATGCGGCCGCACCTCAAGAGCCGCCTCAAATTTTTTTCTCTCCGACCCATTATTTCACAAATAACTCACTAATACATGAATTCCGCAATCCTTGTAAACTTCGTAAAGTCGTTCAATCCAGATGTTGAAGCCGTCGATTAAGCCTTGGCTTAACGCCACCGCACACACCCTGGCTTGTAGACCCGCACGAAACCGTTCATAAAAGGCTTCCACAGGGGACCCCTACACATGCAAAATGCAGACTTAAAAGATTTCGTAAAATAAGGCAGTATTTTAAGCCTGCGGTATCGCTTACACACCTATATCAGGTAAAGTTACTTAGTAATCGTCGCGATCAATCAAGCAGTGATGTAGTTATAGACTTAACGTCCTAGCAGCTCCTTTTACTGCCCTCATTTTCCCCGCGATAGGACCACCTATATCACGACTTTTAGAGGCAGTATATCTCTTAGCACGTCAGTTTGCGTCCATCTGTTATCGATAAGGACTAGCTAATTAAATCAACCAAATCGAATCGTCCTGCTCGGGAATGTGAGGCTAGTGATATTTACAAAATCTTATATAATAAAACGATCTATATAGCTTATTCCTTAGAGTTTAGTCGCTCAATATAAGGTAACCAACACTTGTCCTTTCTGCAGAACGGAATCTAACATATTTTACACCCAAAATGTGTCCTCGGCGGCTCGCAGTCTATGTAGGTGCACGCGTAATTAAGAGTCTGGTGTTTTGGTGTTCCGCGCACGAATTAGATTCTAGATGGACGCTGATGTGTTAAGGGATAGTGCTGATCAAGCCTCAGGTAACGTGGAAGGGGCAGCGGCTCTCGCGGAGGCTCGGAAGGAGGTGATCGCAATGAGGGAAGTCGTCGCCAAGTAGTCGGCAGGAAGGGAGGCTCAGTGGTAGATTACGAGGATAAGAAGCTGAGCAGGCTTCAAATACAGGCTCAGTCATAAGGAAGCTTTGATTTAGGAGGCTCAACCAAGATCACCAAATCGCGCGACGTCACGATCGTCGTTTTGTTACCACAAGAAGCACGACGTAAGATAGGCTCATTTTGAAACCTCAAAAAATACAAGGCTCGGCGCCAGCTCGTGCAGGAAGCTAAGCGTGGCTCCCTTGCAGAGTTTCTCGCCCAAATCAGCATCCTCTAAGCCGTATTCAAACTCCCTGCAGGCCACCTAAATTAGCCGTGTAAAGAAATTTGCGAAATCCATGTAATAGCTCACCAATAGCCCGGTGGCCAAACTCATCAGATCCCACGCATTGGGCATGTAGATAGCTGTGTGGATGTGCGCTTACCTAGGGAGAAGCCTGGAATGCAGCCAAAATCCTCTCTCCTCCTAGGGTCCGCAAACGTCAGCAGCCTCTGCTCTGCACTCCAACATATCTTTCCCGCTCCCTGGAAGATCTTCATGCATCCCGGCAAGAATACCTGGCCGGGTCCTGCATGGCTGGGCGTATCAAGCTGTTTAGCTTCTCTAAACGACATATCTTGGCGAGGCTGAAGAGCTGAGAGAATCGCTTCGGTCCTCAACCTCATTGATTTCCGTGCTTCTCTGACAGCGAGGATAGGCTTCACCTTGCTTTTCACGCTTATTTCTTACATGAGGGGCCCACGGTGGCGAGATAGTGTGCTGAGTCTCAGGCGGCTTGCGTTTGAGCGCCTCAAAGGCTCGTCAAAAGCAATACAACCCTAGCCTCAGTGGATGAGCTGAACAGTTGTCTATCCAGTTAGAGGTTCCATTCAGCACGTTGACTCTTGTGGCGTTTGAGGGAGCTCGGAAGCTGAGAGAGCCTATCATGACGTGTCACGAATTACTCCAACATTACATATCAGGCGAGACAACCCGGCGCAATAGATGCACGACGAAAAACGCAAACGTTCGTGCTCATAGGTAGTGAAACTAAAATGCTTCAAAGTGCGCACTAACGAAGATGTCCGAAGCAATAAGAAGGGTACTAACATACCGATAGCGCAGTCAAATATCCCATATTATAATGCTACAAGCTATGATTATGCACTTCTAATACCTGTCCAATAAATTTTCTACGAGCCGGGATTAGGTATGAATGCTTGTCCCCATCTATTCTCACGCGTCAAGCATTATGCCTCTGTTGCGGGTATGTCCGGTATTCATCCTTCTATGCATTTAAAATTACCCGTCAATCTCAACCACGTTGATTCCGAATTCGTTTGGGCATACCTTTCTCTCTCAATAGCCAGTATCCGCGTATACATGTGTTATCCTTTGGATATTTATTTATCCCCCAATCTTAATTGCTCTAAAATCCAGGGTTTTTACGTTATCCCATGCAGAGCACGCCGGTCTCAGGGCGAACACTAAGTGCTACAATGTGCTACAAAACTCAATTCACAAAGCCTGCCAAAGTAATTGCCAAATATATATATACGATTATTTGTATGCACATATGGTCAAATAGAGCTCTCTACGCGACTAATCCGATGCAATCGTGTAGCTGTCGATCGAGAGGCGGTTACTGTCAGCTGCTGTCCTGGCGTCGATCACTGCTATATCAATATTAGATCAGGGGTACCCACCACCTCTTGTATATAATGAGGCTCTAGAGCCTCTTGCAATAGGACAGAGTTCTCATTCTGAATTGTTCGGTCAACAGTAGCAGTAGCCCGACCCCACTCCACCTTACCTCAGTTCAGTCTATAATCAAAGCCTCTAGTGGGACTAGTAGAAGGAGGGACCTTTGCAAGCGCATAATTATGTGCCGACTCTGCACTTAAAATAAAGTATTTATCTCCATTCCCGATCTGGGTTCATTAGTGAGAGACTCGATTAGTAGTCGCGATCATTTAAATGAGATTTTGTGTCAGACCACAGTTGGAAATATATCATAGAATTTTAGGTACTAAGTTCTCCTACCGCGTGGCTTGTAGGGTTCCTAAATTAGGGAGGCAGTGCTTGGTAAATTTCCGCGGCTTCGCTGTCGTTGCGTGGGAAATCTTCCGTAACAGTGACGTCAACTGTATCAGTGTTGACCTGGTGCCGATCACTACTGTATTAGGGTTAGATCAGGGGTGCCTGTGACTCATCCACTGTGTATTTATAGCGTGGATCAATCTACACACGAGCACACGAGTTCGTCCGACAATCAGAGTCATGACAAGTAGTCGTATGACCGAGCAGTTGGGTCGAGGATGTTCCGCTCTATGTCTCTTAGAAC
>Ga0307515_10001948_pt1 | contig 45735 bp, 65 predicted proteins | sample 17_EM_MG_FD_194513 | JGI IMG/M metagenome (GOLD analysis project Ga0307515, IMG submission 194513) | Populus trichocarpa ectomycorrhiza microbial communities from riparian zone in the Pacific Northwest, United States - 17_EM | ecosystem: Host-associated > Plants > Roots > Unclassified | place... | reverse complement strand
TATTTCAGGTTCCCGAGCATCCAGTCTTTCGGCCTGCACTTCCTCGCGAAGCTGCGATGGTCCTCGCGCAAATGAAGGGGTGAAGACAGGAGCATTCGCATCCAATCGTGAGGGTGTGCGCGAGGGCGAAGTTCTCGTCGAATGAGGGGAGAGGGAGCGTTGCCGGTGGACCGGAGTGCGAGGTGTCTGGGGGGTCTGTGATGGAGTAGATACCGCAGTGGACGTGGGCAGCAAAGTCCTGGATGATCTTGGTGTTCCGGGCTCTCCCACTTCTCCGGAATCTAATGAAGACGGGTAAGTCTCGAATCCCAAACAACAACGCGTGTACGCACACGAGCTCAGACCGATTTCCTCTTCGGTGCAATGAAGGTGAAGCTACATAGTGATGAATGCGGTGTTGTAAGGGTGCAATAGACACATCACATACCCAGTCGAACGCCTCTTCGAGCTCAGTTCCGCTAATCGCCCGAAGGCATTCCTCAACCCTCTCCTCAGCAAAGCCCAGTCTTCGGAGCACACCGTAGGTGATTCCGAGCCGGCCGAGCACCTTCTCTTCATTATCTTCACCAAGTTTTCGATCTGGTGACGTCTGAGCCACACGGAATTTCCAACGATCCCGACCGCGCCTGCTCACCTTCGATCTTTTCTCCCTCCAACGCTAGTTCGAGAATCCGGTCCGTGACCACAGGATCCAGGTTCAGCATAGGTAACGTTTGGGCAAATCTTCGTTCCTGGTCTATTGCCTGTCCGGGATGGTAAAATTTCAGGGGATTTTTTCCGTACGGCAGAGGGGACCCTACCTTCACACTACGCACAATATCTTTCTCTGTTTTGTCCTGAAACGTCTCCACGATAGCCTGAAGGGCACCCTTCTCCAGAGCTGCCAGGTCTGTCTGTGGAGGGTCCACCGATGCGGTGGGTGTGTTAAAGCTTTGTGCGACCGATGCACCCCCAGCGTTCTCTGTGGCATCTTGAGGCTGTTCCGAAGGTACGGACTTCTTGGGGACGGATACGGTCGCAAACCCTCTGACTACGGGTTTCAAGGCCTTCTTCTTTTTCGCCATGGCGAGAACGATGCGGCACGAATGCCTGGCAAGGGGTTGTCGGGTTTTGGGTTACGTACCAGGTGACAATCAGGAGTCGTTGGGGGGATAGAGTTGGGGAAAATGGAGTTCTAAACTGATGGGAGGACGCGCAGACCAAGTATGCAGGAGATGTGTACGTCTGGATGTGGGCATGAGAGGCTTTGGCGGCAAACGTACATCAAAACTCAAAACGGAGCCGCCGATCGAAAAATTGGAGTCACCGGGAAATCGTCTGCCCAGGACTAACTGGAGGGAGTACGCTTGTAGTGTGGCCATTATCATTACAGGGAAATACAGTAGGACAACAGAGCCAAAAAATTGTGGAGCAAAAAATATAGACAGTATGGTGGTGTGGGATAATGTATGTCGTCCTGTGGGGATGGGAGCTAACGCTTGCCTTCTACGAATAAATAACTCTAGCTCTCCGCGGGTGTAGACGCAGCAGTCGCGGCGGCAGCCTTTTTCGATTTGCGAGGTCTAGGAATCGTGTCGCCGGCCTGCTTGGTCTGCTTCGCGCGCGACTTCCGTGGCTTCGCCCGTTTCTTTTTCGTGGCGTTTCCGGCTCCAGCTTCATCCTCGATGATATCCAAAGGCGTCCCTCCGGCATTCCCGGATGCGTTACCAGTAGCACTGGTGAAGAAATCATCACCCTCTTCATTCCAGAGCTCCCGGGAGACGGGCATCGATCCATTCGCGATTGGTTGACCACTGAGACTCTGAGAAGGGTCCACATTCCCAGGGTCAAGGTTCGCTAACTGATCTTCGTTCAGCAGTAACTGGACAATTTCGCTCGGCTTGGTAAGGTCGGTGAAGTTCTTGTTGCCGACGACCATGTCTTGGACCTGTACCGAAGGCAAGATAAGCTGATGTATAGACACTAAGGACTCCACTTACGTCTTTCTTCACGCGAGCTAGTTGCACGATACGCTCGTCGATTGTGCCTTTGGTAATCAACCGGTACACGGTGACTTGACGGGTTTGGCCCAGTCGGTGGGCACGATCCATTGCTTGCGCGTCGTTAGATGGATTCCAGTCGTGGTCATAGAAGATAACGGTGTCCGCGGCAGTCAGGTTGATACCCAGACCACCCGCACGGGTACTAAGCAAGAAGATGAAGATATCCGGCCTGCAATCACGTTAAGAATATGTCGAACGAACTCGAGCGCAAGAGGACAAACCGAGTTTGCCAGTCCATGACCATATCCCTTCGGTCCTCCAACTTCGACGAACCATCCAAACGGATGTACTTGTACTGACGGTAGATCAAGTACTCTTCCATTAGATCCATCATCCTTGTCATCTGGAAATACACCAAAACCCTGTGGTCACCGGCCTTCAACTCTTGTAACAGAGTGTCCAGACGAGCGAGTTTTGCAGAGTCGTATATCAACCGTTTCCCGTCAGGGACCTGCATCGTCGAGAGTGGCAACTGGTCAAGACCAGAATTCCCGAGCAAACCACGTGGTGGGACCGAAGGGAGTCTTGACTCGTACTCTGCGTATGCGATGGGCGAGTCCCGGAGGTTTGTAGGTAGGCCATATAAGGTCAGTGACTCCAGAGAGCCATCCCGGAGAGTCCCTTGGCGTTCTAAGAACGTCCGACTCCTACAGTACATCTGGATCGGGGGAGCAACTGCACCAGGGATGTACCACTTGAACATAGGGCGTGAGAGGGATGAAGCGGCCCAAGCGGACTTTCCAATATCTCGCAACTCGGGTAACCCACCCCCGCGTTCTAGCAGTCGGAAGCTCTGGCTCGTAACGATTCTCCGCGGGTTCTTGGTCCCATAAGCCACGAAATCTTCCTCCCTGTTGAAGCGTGAGGGTTTGTTGGCTTGATACCAGGTGGTTAAACTTACAAAGAGTAAGGCTCGTGTTCGGTTACCCTTGCCTCATCATCTAAAGCCATCAGCCTCCGGCGAATAAGGGGGGAAATGTGAATCTTGTGAGCATCGGGAGGTGATATATCCAGGAAACGGAGGAACGAAAATGAGGAATGCTCTATGAATGTACTCAGCGATATGCCCAGTGATCATGAGAGAATAAGTCGCACCCTCTTGTAAAGAACGATGTATCCAATCCGTTGACCAGATGTTCATGAGCTTCGTCAAACAGCCGCTATCACTTCTCAGCTCGTCACTTTCGCAAGGGACATCTAGAAGTCCTCCGTCCTCCCAGAACAGCCCCGGAATATTGAACTCGATGGGGTTCCGGGAAGAGTTAGGAAGGTCCACCGGCTCGACCTCGCGGCCGTTAGGAAGGGTCTGACCAAAACGGGAAAACGAGAATGGCGCCACAACGTCCGCACGTTCGAAAAGTTCTGGGTGGTTACAGACCTTCCTGAATTGCATCACCAAGTTCATGAGTGAGCGAGCAGAATCGGCATCACCAAGGTTTGCCGCCTTGGCAAGCAGGTCGGCGACAGAGACGTTGGCAGCGAGGACTTTGTACAACTTCCGCTGTCGGGCACTAAGATCAATGTAGACGTCGATCTCAATCTGTGGTTGCGTGAGCTTCAGCAAACGTATGATAGTGAGAGGTAGTCACCTTCTCGCTGAGTTCGTTTTGTACGTGTTTCTTGATACGACGCAACATGAACGGTTTCAGGATCATATGCAATCGACGAAGTTGGTGTTCGTTGAGTTTGTTGCCCTTATTTTCAGCAGCATTCTCGATGTCCTTCGAGAACCACTCGTTGAACTCGTCATGGGAATCAAACAAACTAGGCATGATGAAGTGCAATAATGCCCAAAGTTCTGTCCAAGAGGGACAAGTCAGGACCTAGTAAACCCTTGAACGAAACCCAACATACCCTGCATGTTGTTCTGAATTGGAGTTCCGGTCAACAGAAGCCGATTCCGGCAATGGAACCCGAGCAATGTCTTCCAGCGCACGCTGGACGCGTTCTTGATATTCTGAGCCTCGTCGAGAATCATATACTGCCATTTGACGCGTTGGAAGTATTGCTGGTCCTGGGTGACGAGCTGGTAGCTGGTAATCAAGACGTGGAAAGGGGCGTCCTTGTTATAGCTGATCTCTTTCTTGCTCCAGAACTTTCGAAGGGTTGCTCGGTCTTTGACATTACCCCAGTATGGGAGGGCCTTCAAGCTTGGAACGAAGCGAGTGAGCTCTTGCTGCCAGTTATGAAGTGTTGATAAGGGGGCGACGACAAGGAATGGTCCCCAGATGTCGTGGGTTTCCGCAAGGTAAGCCAAGAGTGAGATGGACTGGACTGTTTTTCCGAGACCCATTTCATCTGCAAGGATGCCGTTGATCCCCTGTTCGTACAGTGTGGCCAACCAGTTCAACCCTTTGAGTTGGTACTCCTTCAACTGGGCCATCAGCATATGGGGCTGGCCAACCGTCAGGGGACCGCTAAGCGAGCTCGGGTTCTGGAAGTTGAGTTCCTCCGAGTCCACTGTAATTGTTGTTAGCCATATCACATGACGTAAAAGGGGACAGCGCGCACAATCAACCAAAGGGGCACCATCGGTTTGCTCGTCTTCATCACGGAGGTGAGCCTGTCCCTTGGCAAGTCGGAGTGCCTCATTTGTCTTTCGTTCAAGAGCCGCCTGTGTGTCGAAATCCTGCGCGCGCTGTTTGGCAAGAGCGATAGCTTCTTGTGCATTGTACCGAGCGTGCCGGTGTAGGTTGGTTTGGTCATCTGGCCCATCGTGAGTTCAACGTAGATGTCGTACGGAAAATAGTGGCCTACCATCGTCAAAATTGATATCTTGCAACGCTCCAGCATCGACATCCTCCAGATGAGCACCGGCTGGTGCACCGGTGGAAGCATCTTCTCCTTCAATTTCGGACGCTGAGATATTGTGAGTCGCATCCAGAGGGATAGGGGGGGGAGTTTCAACTTACTCTTGAGTTTGTTACCGACGAAGTGACTGTATAGCTCGGTCTGACTGATCAGGAACTCCAACTTCCTCGCCTGCCTAGCTGCTTCCCTCTTCTCCTCCTCGACCTTTGCCCGATCAAGAGCCTCCTTCTGCTCCCTCTTCCTCACGTCCCTTTCCTCCTTTTCGTTCTTCTTCCAGAACACCATCATCTCCCGCATCAGTTTTTTCGCCTTCATCTGGATCTCCTTCCCGACCTTGACCGTTCGGATGAATGGCCGTTTGCCTTGGACAGAACAGAGCACGGAGATGCGTTTGTGTTGACTCTGTCTGGATTGGTAACCAGAGACCTGGCACTTGTAGACCTAAAACGTCCATTTAGCTACAGGGTTGTGTGACGCCAATGTGAAGCAAGCTTACTTTGGGTATATCTCTTCTAGCGATCGTCGTCCAAACCTTCTTTTGTGTCTCCTCTAATGCCCTAACACGCTTCAACATCGTCGCCTCGTCGACCTTTTTCGCCTTCTTCAACTGTGGCACGTGCTCGCCAAGCTCGAATACCGTAGCACCTAGCTTGTCCGACATGGGAGTCAGAGCAGGAGACGAGGGTCTTGAAGTCGCTGGTGTCAAATCCCCACCAGCAGAGAGCGAAGGTGCGATGCTGAGCAAATCTGGATTTTGGAGTGCTCCAGCTTCCAGCTTCTTCTTCCCTCTTCGCCTCGGTTGCTTGGCGCCGGAGGTACTGTCCATGCTACCCTCCCGGGTGGCTTGCTTGCCCTTCTTCTTTCCAGCGGCGGAGGCGCGGAGTGACGTGACGACATCCACCGCTCCCGTCTCTCCCGTCTTTCGCCTCTTGGCAGCAGGTTGTTTGGGCCTGGTTGAGACGGGTTCCATCTCACTGCTGGCGTCGGACAAGACCTGCTCTGCGGACCGTTTCTTAGCCTCAGCTCTGTTGGTGGCCGCGTTAACCGCATCTTCAAGCTCCTGAGCCGCCTCCTGAGCACTGATATCGTCGTATGTATCGTTCGTCGCGCCAAAATCATCGTGAACAGGGGTGTGGATGCTGTCGTCGGGAATGTGGATCTCTTGGACGGGAGGTGGGGTAGGAGGCGACGGTGAAACCGGAGGTGGCATGCGCCTAAGGATAGTATTGTAGCGATGTGCCAATGCATAGGCAGCGTTGGAATCTCGTTCCTATCGACATGATTAGGAGTGTCGTGCGCCCATACGGACAAGTGACCTACGATGACGGTGAGTTTGTAGAAGGCCTCTACCTCACGGTGCCGTTTCCGTGTCTCCAGGATGTAATCGCCAATTTCTGCCATCCAGATTTCCTTGCAATCTTCCAAATCCGACGACTGCAAACGTAAATCCTCTTCCGTCAACGGGTTGTCATCCGGAAGAGAGTCGTCATCAATGACAGAGGCAGAGCGATGTTGCGTGCGAGACCCTCGTGGAGGGTTCCTCCGCAAGCCATTCTGTAAGATGCACAGTCGTGAATAACAGAAAATGAGAGATAAAATAAAGTTGTGCCATACGCGTCTGGCAGACCGAGGGTTGTAGTCCGCGTCGTCATCGTCAACGGCCTTCCTCTTGCGACTCCTCCCATTGATCTCCGGAGTGCCATCGCTGTCGTCGTCGTTGCCGCGGAGGGCCTGCGGCTGGGAATGTCCATTCCCGTTTGGGAAGTAGGGTTGTTGGTTGGTCGGCGCGGTAGGTTGAATCTGGGGTTCAGGCTGGTGGTTCCATTCGGTACCACTGTAGGGCTCGCGGGGACCGGCAGACACTGGGGGAGGGTGTCGTTCATAGGGAGAAGAATTGGCGGGTTCTGGCGGATATTGACGGAATGAGAGTTGCTGCTGGCTGGGAATCGGGGCGAGAGGGGAGATGGCGGGAGGACTGTAAGTGGGTTGGTTCCGCGATGACCTCCTTGTTGAAGCACTCTGGGCCCTACGAGAGACACCGTTCGGTTGGGTGTGAGCGAACTCTGCCAGGGCGGGGTCGATCACAGGCTGGGGAGAGGCCAACTGGGTGACGGGAAGCCCTCTGACAGAGGGAGAGCCTTGGCCGTCGCTGTTGAGGATTCTGTGGAGGGACATGGTGTAGAATCAGAAGAGAGATCTGTTTTACACGTCGTCCACTCAGACGGTAGACACGCGGCGGGTGAGGTTTTGCTACTATGACGGAATTGAAGTAGAGAGATTAATTTGAGGGTACGAAAAAAAAACGGGTTGTGGACGAAAAGAACGGGGAGAAAGGAAAGGGAGAGGGGAGTTGTGGGCGAGGCGCGAGGAGGAGGGGGAGGTGCGGTGGGAGAGCACTGGGGACTTGTTTTATATTCCATTGCCGCAACGCTATCGTTGTCGAACCCGAAAACAGTCGGAATCGTGGTTCTCGCGGTAAGGATCCCTGTTGCAAACGCGTTATATTTTCTACCAATCCTCGACGTTTGTCGGCCACCACAGATCCTCGAAACCAGACAACAACGCCAGCCTGCTGCACCCGCTGACGTTACGGGGACCGATCTCGAGTGCGTTGTCCGGCTGTGCTCCGCGTCTCCCCAGACTCTTGCCTTTTTAGGTATGCAACGCGGTCAGAGGATGTGCGGTCGCCACGCGAATCTCCAATGTAGGCGAACGAACTGTCTATTATCCAAAGCATAGTGACGGTAAACGAAGACGTCCCAGCGTGTCTCTCATGGCTCATCAGGGTACAACATCAGCTCTGGTCGCACTTTTCCGTCAAACTCCTCCGGGGTCAGGAATCCAAGAGCGACCGTTGCCTCCTTCAACGTAGTGCCTTCTTTGTGGGCCTTCTTTGCGCACTTGGCGACATCTGTTACAAAACGGTGGTTATAAAATCTCAGCGTCAACGTTGAAGTCGAGGCACTTACTGTCGTAACCCAAGTGGCTGTTCAAGATGGTCGCCAACATCAGGGACTCATTCAACAGAGTATTGATTCTCTTCTCGTTGGCCTCGATGCCAACGACACAGTTCTTGGTGAACGACCTCGAAGCATCGGCCAACAGCCTGATGCTCTGTAAGACGTTCTTGATAATGACCGGTTTGAACACATTCAGTTCAAATTGACCGTTGGAGCCGGCGACAGAGACGGTGGTGTTGTTCCCCATAACCTGGGCGGCAACCATTGTCATGGCCTCACACTGAGTGGGGTTGACCTTTCCAGGCATGATACTGCTGCCAGGCTCGTTCTCAGGCAAGCTCAGCTCTCCCAAACCGCACCGAGGACCAGAACCGAGGTAACGGATATCGTTGGCGATTTTCATCAATGAGACGGCGACAACGTTAAGAGCACCGTGAGCTTCGACCAAAGCGTCGTGAGAAGCAAGGGCTTCGAACTAGGAGAAACCCGTTAGAGCCGAATATAACGAAACCCCGAATGTATACCTTGTTTGGCGCCGTTTTGAATTCGATGCCAGTGATCTTGGAAATTTCCTCCGCGACTTTGACATCGAAGCCACGCTTGGTGTTCAAGCCCTAGGCATGTAAAATTAGTACAAAGTTGGATTCGGTGGTTAGAAGGGAGAGAACTCACCGTCCCCACGGCGGTGCCACCCTGAGCGAGTAAGCTCAACCGGGGAAGAGTATCCTCAACGCGGGCAATGCCGTTCGTGAGTTGTTGCACGTATCCGCTAAATTCCTGACCGAGGGTCAGAGGAGTGGCATCCTGTAAGTGCGTGCGACCGATCTTAATGATCTTGTCGAAAGCCTTCGCCTTAGCGTTGAGGGTATCTCGCAACTCAGTCAAGGCAGGGATGAGATTCTGGCGGATCTCAAGGACTGCAGCAACGTGCATGGCGGTGGGGAAGGTGTCATTAGAGCTCTGGCTCATGTTAACGTGGTCATTGGGATGGACTGGCTTCTTAGAGCCGAGTTCACCACCTAAAATCTCAATTGCCCTGTTGGAAACGACCTACCCAACTCGTTATTAGCATGTTCAGCGGTAAACGTGGGGCGGCGTACCTCGTTAACGTTCATATTCGACTGAGTTCCGCTACCAGTTTGGAAAACAACCAAGGGGAAGTGGTCGATGAGTTTTCCAGAGATAACCTGTTGCAATCACTTTAGCGAGCACAACCTCGCACAAAGCCTCATGAGCGCACATCATCTGCAGCCCTTTGGATAGCTTCTCCAATCTTGGGGTCCATGCCATAGCCGACATTAACGACCGAAGCGGCCTTCTTGAGGATACCGAACGCCTTGATGAGCGGAGGTGGGAGGCGTTCACTTGGTCCGCCAATGTCAAAGTTTTGGAGCGACCTGTAGAGTTCTGGTGAACGGACGAGTGTCAGATAAGGATGTTTATGAACCTCTGAGTCTGTGCGCCCCAGTACCGATCCGCGGGGACTTGGAGATCACCAAACGTATCCTTCTCGGTTCGGAACTTCTGTTCGGACTGGAAGCCGAGAAAAACTCAGCAGCGGAGTTGATCTGTGGAAAATCACAGACTCACCATGAGTGAAGCGGATGCAGATAACAACCTGGCCTTGGGAATCAGGTGGGTTCGGAGATGAGCCTAACCAGGATAGGTGCGTTGAATCACATGGCCACGAGGCACGGGGAGGAGGGTGGATTGTGAGTGTCGGAGGGACTCACTGTTGGGTATCGTATGAGACAGCGCGTAGCCATGGTCGGAAACTGCTCGAGAAACGCGTTCCAAGTATAAAAGAGAGTTGCCCGTATGACGAGGCGTGTGGGGGTCTGTTTCGTCCGGCTCTGACGCGGTCTGCTCCGGTTGACGTCAAGAGGTAACGACACGTCCGAATCATTCCGTGGCCGGGTCATCGTTCCTCCCGTACCCAGCGACGATACGGATTTCCTTCATGCTCGGTGCAGCGAGAAACGTGATGCAGATACTTCGGACTTGAAGTAAGGTACTTATCCGCTGGTCCGCCCAGCTCATCCGCAACCCAGGCCGTACTTGCCGGTGCTAACACGTGATAAAAAACCTGGGGAATTTGCCTTAAATCATGATCCAGCGCAAGGTTTCTTTCCGGCAAACCGACTACGATGGCGACAGTAGCTTCACAGCTCATTTTACACCCAGTTGTGTCCCAGGGCCTCAAGGTCCTTTCTACTACCATTGGGAGAGATAAGGTATGCGTGCAGTTTGTCGGGTTTAACCCAGTGGTTTATACTCCGCTCAAGGTCTATCGAGCCATCCAAAACTTTGCGAGGTCCTACGCCTGGTTTCTCCTGTCTTCCAACAACAAAGTAGATGCTGCGAAGTGGAACGCTCTTAAGTCTCACCTCGCGCTGGGACGCAAATGTGAATTGTGTCTGTTCTTTCTCACGGCACTAACCAACAATCCACGCAGTGCTGAGGTTGGCCAAACCGGTTGAACACCTGCAAGCCGCATTGCGTGCCACACAGACTACTGGACATCTGGGCGAACAACTCACGACCGTCGCGCGACAGCTCGCATACTTCCTCTACCTGTCCTATGACGCAATCGTCTGGGCCCATGCAATCAAGTTCATCAATCTATCCCCAGAGAAGGCACAGAGGGCGAACAAGACGGCGAACAGGTTCTGGCTTTCTGGAATAACTCTCAGCATGATCAATGCTGTGCTAAAGTCCCAACGCATCACCGCCGAAATTTCCCGCTTGCAGCTTGCCGCGGTTGACGAGAAGGTCAGCTCTGCTGTAGATCGGGAAGCCAAGCTGGGTGGCCTCGAAGCGTACGTACAGTTTAGTCCCATGTTAAGGTTCAGAGCGGTTGACCGCCTCGTTACAGCACCCAAGCAGCGACCAAACAGCAATTCATCATTGACGCGCTTGACTTCTGGCTCCCAGCCACTGCGATCGGACTCGTGAACCTCAACGATGGAATCGTCGGTATATGCGGCTTCATCACGTCCGTCCTTTCCCTTCAAGTGCAGTGGTTTGCTTTGAGTGGGAAGAAGTGATTGGTTCATTTTGCTTGAGGATAAGTATTCTCTCTAGATCTACCATGGGCCCTGTCATAATGATATCATGAGGATGTAACTGCCGCCGTAGTGTCTTGCTTTGGTTGATCCCTCAGCCTGAGGTACTCTTCCCGAACGGTTTTCATATTTTCTGGTCCAGTGCTGGGGCATCGCCGGACGTCAACCCCGGACACCCATAAACCAACGAGAACTGAGACACTCACAATCGAGAAATACATTCCTGGACTTCCCTGTATTTTGATTTACACGCCCAAGTGACAGAAACAGTCCTCCCTGTCGCACATTCTGCGAATTCTATACCCGAGCACCCAAGTTTAGCCACGTTTAAACCTACGGTCAAGAGTAATCCGTTTCGCGTACCTTTGACGAGCGGGTCGCATTCCTTCAAGGCGTGGGCCTTGGTGGCCTTCATGAGCGTGTCTTCCTCTCTCCTAGATAGCGCGTTCATCCGAGGAACGCGAGTGGGCTGAGTGGGATCGGATCAAGCAGAGGATTGTTTGGCCGCAAGACCGCGTCTCCGTCATCCGGTCCGGTTCTGACCTCAGCGCCCTCCTCAATCCCTCTGTCGTGGTCGCTGGTCGCGCGCCCTCCTTCACATCCTCGGTGTAGTTTTTAAGAGCGGGTTGGGATGGCCTTGAATATTTCTTCTCCACTCGCACAGCTGCTGCGCCAGCAGTCCTCTAGAATGGCCATCCGTTCATTGGCCACGGCCTCCCCGGCCCCCGCTTCGGCGAAACACTCGTTTGCCTCAACTCTCGACAACGGTCCGTCGTTGGACGACTTCATTGCGGGAAGCGCCCCGGAGAGAGTCGTGTTGGGTAACGCGAAAACGTGCGTCCCCTCGATGAAAAGGTTGACCACCCTGGTCTCAGTACTGAATCTTACGTACCGTAGTCCTCGACTGCCATCCCATCTCAAGACCACAATACCGAGCGGAGGATCATTTGCCAAAATCAAGAAGGATCTTCGTGGGTTAAATTTGCACACGGTGTGTGAGGAAGCGCGATGCCCCAATATTGGTGACTGTTGGGGAGGTACGAAAGAGGGTGTGTCAGACGCAGAGTCCAAACGTCTCGCCACTGCTACTATCATGGTACGCCGAACTAATATTCAAGTGTTCATTATGCCCACGATGAGCTCGTGTAGTTGATGGGAGACACATGCACTAGAGGCTGCCGCTTCTGTTCGGTGAAGACCTCACGCGCACCCCCACCCCTAGATCCAAATGAGCCAGAAAATACCGCTGAAGCTATAAGTCGATGGGGGCTCGGTTACATCGTGCTTACGAGTGTGGACCGTGATGGTAGGACCAAACCTCTCGTCCACACACTCGTTCTTACGTCGTGCATAGACCTAATTGACGGTGGTGCACATCATTTTGCTTCGACGATTCAAAAGATCAAGCAGAAGTGAGTTCTGTGACAAGGCGTCCCATGCACTCTATTTATCCTGCCTAGAGCCCCGCACATACTTGTAGAAGCCCTGACGGGCGACTTCGCTGGAAACATGGAACATGTATCACTGGTTGCTAAATCCGGCCTGGACGTCTACGCGCACAACATTGAGACTGTGGAGGCCCTCACGCCGTTCGTCCGAGACCGGAGGGCCACGTTCAGGCAGAGTCTCAAGGTCCTCCAGCAGGCGAAGAAGGAAGGCGTCCGTGTCACCAAAACTAGTATCATGCTCGGTGTCGGAGAGAACGAAGAACAGGTGCTGGACGCGCTTAGAGGTTTGTGGTCCGTTCATACTACTCCGTTGTGCTAATTGGCATCGTAGAACTACGCAACGTCGACGTCGACGTCGTGACCTTTGGACAATACATGCGTCCAACTAAGCGCCACATGAAGGTTGACCGTTATGTCGATCCCGCCGAGTTCGACAGGTGGAAGAAGGTCGCGGAGGATATGGGATTCCTTTACGTTGCGAGCGGGCCACTGGTCCGAAGCAGTTACAAAGCGGGCGAGTATTTCATCGAGAACGTTCTGCGGGGGAAGACGAACCCAACACAGAAACCAATACCTCCCACAACAGAGTCCTCGCCATCCCTTACATTATGATAACGAACTTACACTCGTTAGGGCCGCGTGTAATATCTTCAGTAGACATAGTACAACCGGAGTAATTGCCAAGCGAGTGCATTGGGACCATGGTGAGAAGATACAATACAAAACGTCGGGAAGAAGAACGGTTTATCGTAAACGACTACAGGAGATTGTCAGCATACACAAAGCATGGGATCAAAAAAGGGACACACCGGGCTTCACGCTCACTCTCCAGCAGAGCCAGAATGTCGTTTTCCCTCACCGGTCCCTTGACGTTACGGATGAGTTGCCGTTGTGAGTCGTCCAAGAATTCGACTCGGACTTGAGTGACACCTCCACGAGAGCCAGTCCTGCCGAGGACCTGTTGCAATCGCAAGATCAACAAACATTCCAAAGAGATATCGGCAAAGTTTGAACCTTGATAACTTTTGCGAGCTTTACTGGAGCTTTGGAAGTATCCTGACAAGATCTTCAACACGCCGGGCTCGCTTCGACGGACTGCGGTTACGCACCATTTTTTGTTGGAGGGGAGGATGATGACCGAATGTCTAGCGAGGGTGGTGTAGATTTCGTGTTTACCTGTGAGAATAAGGTTCAAGTCGGAGTTCGAATTCCTTCGGACATAACCGACACACAACGCACTCGCACGCCTTCCCGATGTAGTATTTCCGATTTCCTGATCGTTCCCATCTACTCGGGAAATGGAGTCAAGGAAAGCGTATATCACTCTCCTTACGAAGAACTCGTATTTGCCAGCCGCCCTCGTGTTGAATGAGAGTCTGAAGCGGGTTGGGTCCAAGTACCCGCTCGTCATCATGTCAACCCCGAGCTTACCCTCGGAGGCAAGGGATGCGTTGACCAAGCAGGGTTTAGATATCGTCACGGTCGATTCACTACAGCCTGCTCCAAATACCCATACCCTCTCTGGTATCGACGTACGGTTTGCGGACACTTGGACTAAACTCAGGTAGGTCCGGTGCGCCGCTTAGTTGGGCGATTAATCGGTCAAGCTTACGTTCTGCAGGGCCTTTGGTCTGGTGGACTTTGAGGTACGATCTCTTCCAATTTTGCGTGGGATCCCCAACAAACGCCCTTGTAGCGAATCGTTCTCCTTGACTGCGACATGATCGTCATGAGAAACATGGACGAACTGTTCGACATCGATCTCCCTGATGGTTGGATTGCGGCTGCCCACGCATGTGCGTGCAACCCAATGAAGTTCGCCCACTATCCGGCAGACTGGTGCGTATTGCCGTCCGAGATATTGTTGCCTCGTAGCTTATTTTATCTCAGGATACCAGAGAATTGCGCATTCACCTCCTTGGAGCACCCTACTGCCCTCACCCATCCGACCCAGATTCAGTCGGATAGTCCCCGTGCATACGGGCTGTTAAATAGTGGAACCGTTGTCTTGAGGCCATCGGAGGAAGCCATGTCGGGCTTGACAGAGTTTCTTTCCACTTCACCTCTTGTCTCAACATTCCGCTTCCCCGATCAGGACCTCCTGGCTGCTTTCTACGAGGGCCGGTGGAAACCATTGCCCTGGTGTTATAACGCACTCAAAACTCTCCGAAAGATTCACCCGCCGCTGTGGAGGGATGAGGAGATCCGCTGCCTTCACTACATCTTTGCTGTCAAACCGTGGCAGACTAAGGTGGTTGATGAGTGGGAGAAAGAGATGTACCAATGGTGGTGGGACAGGTACCGCCTTCTGGAAGACCACTTGAGTCAGGAAGGTGACGAAGAAACTTTGAAACTCATAAGAGGGAACATCGCCCAGTAGACGAGGAAACGATTGTTGTACATATTATTTGATCCATCCGACAGCATACAAAGTGAACCAGCATAATCAATATCGTTCATCGTTCCACCCAAACTCGAAAACGACGTCGAAACCGTATGGACGTAGACTGTATTCTCTCTGCCACCAGGGTAGCGATTTCTGATCGCGGGCCGGTAAGTACGTGGTCGTGGACTCCGATGTTGGTGATGTGGTATGTAAAGACAACGGAGAGGCCAGTGGAATGGCGGGGGAGTGTGATTCGTTATTGGATTTGCTCGAGGGGGAGAGCATTGATTTCCACCTGTCGAGGACGAAGTTATACAGGTTCGCAACATCCGTCATCAACAGTGCAGGCTCGGTGGGTTGTTGCGTGCTGTTCGCCGGTTGGGATACCGTCTGGTCCGTATTCAACTTCGTCTTCTCGACCCCCTTCTTTTGTTGTCGAACTGCGTCCTCGACGTAGACCTTCAAACTGTCCACCTCCCACTGAGTGACATTGAAGGGTTGGAAGAAGACCTTGTTGGTCACATCACACCAACACCTATCCGCGAACTGCACGACGGGGACATCGAGGGTGGAATTTTGAGGGAGCATCACCTTCAAGGCGTGTCCGAAAGTCGTGATATTGTCGTTCCAAGGTCTGTACAGCGGTGTGTCGAGTGTGACGGGTTGCCAGTAACAGGACGAGAGAAAGAGCGCCGTCAGAACCACGATGCAGTTGAAGCTGAGATGAAGTCAGATCAGGGTCGTCGAGGGTTTTTAATGGGACCGACAACGTACCATGCTTGCGCGTGCATAGCGGTTGATAACAAGTAGAGCAGCAGGACAAATGGGGGGCTCTTCGGCAACGGCAGGATTAAGAGAGGTAGAAACCACCGCGTGCACCACATCGTTGCTAGCCTAGCGTAGCACGTCAGACAGCAAATGGATCGTGAAGAAGGACATACCTACCGTGTGTGCCGAGAGGTGGCCTTGCGTCAGGCGAGTTGTCCGTGAAGGAGTTGCCGAAAGCCGTTTGTTTGTTCCGGAAGCCGTAGCCAAACAAATGCTTCTCCGCTCAGATCACTCCGGATTCCACGATGCCAGGCACCCTCAAAAGATCCCCGCTGAAACGACCAGGTACGGCTTATCGCTGCCAAAGGTTTCGACGTCTAAGGGTCTCTATCAGAACGGCCGTACGTTGCGCTTGGTCTGGAGGGCTCAGCCAATAAACTCGGTGCAGGAATTATCAAACACGGTTCTGATGGGTCGACCGCTGTCTTGTCCAACGTCAGGCACACGTACATCACACCCCCAGGCGAGGGTTTTCTGCCACAAGACACTGCGAGACATCACAGACAATGGATACACTCTGTTATCAAGGATTCGTTGAAGCAGGCGGGGGTGGGGATCCAAGATCTCGACTGCATATGCTTCACGAAAGGTGCCCCATAAATTAACCGAGCCGTACATTCCGAGACTCACGCAGTCTGTAGGACCCGGAATGGGCGCACCCCTCCAATCGGTCGCATTGGTGGCCAGAACACTCGCGCTGATGTTCAACAAACCATTAGTGGGTGTAAACCACTGTGTCGGGCGTATGTATCCTTCACCTAAACTTGGCTACCCAACACCTAACTCCCGGGATATTAGACATTGAAATGGGTCGACAAATCACTGGTGCTCAGAACCCAGTCGTACTCTACGTCTCGGGAGGCAACACCCAGGTTATCGCTTACTCCCAACAACGGTACCGTATTTTCGGAGAGACGCTTGACATCGCCGTCGGGAATTGCTTGGACAGGTTTGCTCGGGTGATCAACTTGAGCAACGACCCAAGTCCAGGATACAACATCGAGCAAGAAGCCAAGAAGTGAGTACTTTCGCAAACCACCACCAAAACTCCCGCTCCTCACGCCGAATAGGGGAAAGAAACTATTACCGCTTCCGTACACCACAAAAGGGATGGACGTCAGTCTTTCCGGTATCCTCAGCGCAACAGAGGCGTACACCTACGACAAGCGATTCTCCCAAACCGCCGAACCCTCGCTCGGGAACGACACAATCACACCCGCAGACCTCTGTTTCTCATTACAAGAAACCGTCTTCGCGATGCTGGTGGAGATCACCGAACGGGCCATGGCTCATATCGGGAGCAAAGAAGTGTTGATTGTAGGTGGCGTAGGATGTGAGTTGATCCTACATCCTCTTCATCCGGCCAACGTAGCTGATTTTGCGCTCGATCAGGCAACGAACGTTTGCAAGATATGATGGGTATCATGGCCAGAGAACGAGGCGGAAACGTGTTCGCGACGGATGAAAGGTTCTGCATTGACAACGGAATCATGATAGCACAGGCTGGACTCCTCAGCTATCGTATGGGCTCGGTCACGCCGTTATCAGAAACATCATGCACGCAACGCTTCAGGACGGATCAGGTCCACGTTGCTTGGAGGGCGTGAGTTGTTTGAGTAGCATACTTCCTCCCATATTTTCTATCACAGAGAATGCATCACGCAGCCGTAATCATTATGTGCAGCTATGTTACCGTAGCGGGGATCGTGGGGGGGACCTAAGTTTTGTCTCATAATGTACATATTATGGGTTGAGGGGTCCTGTTGCTGAGCAGCTGAGAGTTCATGAAATAGTTCAATGGAGGGGGGGATCAAATATAAAAACCGAAAGATATGAGGATACGCGAATAAACGTATCGGAGGATCGTGATCTACAACGCCCAGATCTTGACCGTTGCGTCTCGTCCACCCGAGGCGAGATAGCGGTCCATATATCTGATGCGTTCTACTGGTCTAGCGTGTCCGTTTGTGAGCAGCGATGAGTGCTGCATCGTCGTACGGTTGTAAATCTAGGAAATGTTTACCAGGAGTGCTAGAAAGCAAAAAACGCGCCTTGCGTACCTTGATCGGGTTTTCCCCTGTAGCGGCAACAATCTTCCGACTGTCGAACTGTAACCCGGTGACAGCGTGGTCATACTTGAGAGTTTCGAATATTCCACCGCTACGAAGATCCCAAATCTAACGAGAGGCGCGGTAAGCAGAAGGTTCAAACGTTGTGAGATGGATGGCTACCCGTAGCGACTTGTCTAGACTCCCAGTGACGACATGGGTCTCATCGAATTGCAGACAAGTGACTGGCGCGGTGTGCCCAAGCAGCGTTCGATGAGGTTGCCCGGTACGCACTATTGAGAGAGGATTTAAAGTCGATCCGAGTTTATCGTAGAATGCAAGAAATACTGACTGTCCCACAACCGAACCGCGCCATCTCCGCTTCCACTAACAAGTGCGTACCCCCAGAACTGTACAGCACCTACAAAATCCTGGTACATTTCCCAAGTACCATCGGCGTACGGCGGAGTAGGAACAGCAAAGCTTCCAATGGATGCCGCGGTTCCAGGGAAGTACGAACCAGAGAGTGCAGGCGAGGGAGATGTTGGAGGGTGCGATATCGCCCAAAGGATGTCCATGGTCATGACACACTGTCCTGTTGTGAGATCCCACTGACGCATTGTCTTGTCGGAGGCGCCGGTGACCTACGCACATTGTCAATTTGGGAGTCAACAGAATGAATACACCACCACTCACAAGACAATCATCCTCAAAGTACATTGAAGTCACAGCTTTACTGTGTCCTTCCAGTGCCCTCACGAACGCGGTTTCCCTTCCTAGTTCGCTACCACCAACCGAACCATTTCGAATGCCATTTGGTCGCTCGTTAATCTCGCCATCGCCGCCGTCTGAGCCCATCGTATCACTATAAGCGATGAGCCCCACATCATCATCATCATCCTCGACCCTACGAAGGTCCCAAAGTCGAACGGTGGAATCATCAGAACCGGTCAAACACACGTGGTCTTCAACCTGGAGACACTTGACTGTTCCGGCGTGACCACGCAAACGGCCCATTTCTTGGCCAGAGAGCAGATCCCAAACCCTGGGTTGGGGATCTTCTTGCGCGGCAGATACCAACGTCCCATATGGTTCGGAGAAGTCCAGGGCTGTGATGGGCGTGGAGTGGCTACTAAGAGTCTGCACACGAGTTAGCTTCGGTGTTTGTTTTTCTGAAACTACCTAAGCGGCTCACCATGAATGCAACACCAGGGGGTAGTTCGTGGTGCTCCGAAGGCAAGAACGCAGGCCCCCTTCTTCGTCTAGAACTCGGAGGCAGATGATGACCCGAACTCGTTTGGGGTTTATTCGAGGTACCCTCAAACTCCATGCGCTCCCGAACTCCTTCCACTGCAACGCGGAGTAAGAAGCCAGTCGGATCGGAAGTGCAAGTAGATCCTCACACTCATCATCCAACTCAAGTTCTTCCTCCTGGAGTTTGAGCAGGTCCTGCTCCAACTTTACGCGGATAGTGTCGAGTGCTTCAATCTTTGTGGTGATCTCAACGATCTCGTTGTTCACTAGAGTCTACGTGCATAGGTTTGTCAGTCTGCCGGTCGAAAGGGAGTGAAAGAGCGCACTCGTTTCACTTGAATGTTCTCCCTATCTTTCAGAATCTCGCCCCGCTGACGCCTCAGTTCCTCCTTCCCGAGGATTTTGGCGGTACCCAGACTTTGCCGTAGTTTCCGCTTGGCTTTCGGTGTTGCTTCGTTGGTGAGAATGGCATCCCCTTCGCTCACAAGGCTCTGACCCTCGTGTTCGTTCTCGGCCAGAAGCCCTCTCGCATTTAGCCCGAGTTTCTTCAAGCCGAGCGCAGGTGTGTCCACGTTGCGAGTTTTCCGCCTTCTGCTCTTCCCTTTCTCGGCACTGGGAATGGTAGCGTTGAAACCACGTAGGAGTGAGACGTTGGACGCAACGCCTTCAGGTTCCGGCACCTCAGCCTCGAGTAGTTCATTAGCCGCCTCCACGATCTGTAGGTCGCGCGATGTAATGCGTCTGTTCACCGTGAAGCGTAAGGGAGCCCTAGCAATCGTCGCAAAATCTGCGGTTGAACGGCCGGTGTTCTTAATGTAGTTCGACTTGCTGGATACTGTCGCAGCATGGTTCATGATCTTGGGCGTCATCATAGCGGGTGCGACTGGTGGCCCCGTGTTAGATCGAAAAGTCGCATACCATGGGTTTGCGAGGGAACTGTAAACAAACTCACGGTCAGAGAAGAGTTTGCTGGAATCCTTTCTATGTCTGAAAGGGTTCAGCAGAGCCTGGAAAACGGGTTCCATCCGTCCCGCGGAGGACTGAGATGATCCATTGTCCTGTGATTGAGGTCGTGTCTGTCGTTTCTTTGGTGAGCTCGAACGACTGGTGGCCATTTCTGTAGGAAACGGTCCACTCTGCGGCCTCCGTGGCCGACGGGCTCAAACGTTGTGGTGTGGAAGACAAAGAGCGGACGCGTTGAGCGTTCGTCGGATTTCGCGGTTTGGAGTCGAGAGTATCCCTGATTCCGGTTGTGCGGGAAGTCCGCTTGGTCCGAAACCCTGACGCACATCCGTCATGCTCAGACTCAGCGCATACAGGGCAACACCACGGATTTTTTCTCTTTCTCGCTCTCTGGGCAGGTACCTCCATGTCGACTACGAGTCTAAATACTCTGACAAACTACAGAAACACGCTCAAGAGTGAGGTGACACTTCTCCACAGCCAAGTGTGGGAACGCATGCTAATTCACTGTTCTGCAGATTGGGTAAATCTCTGCACGAAATACGTCAGGAGATCAGGGAGGCAGAAAGGGTCCGGTTAAAGCAATGGTCCGAAGAGCGAGAAAAGAAGTTACAAGAGGAAGAGGCAGCCGCCGCCTCTACTCAGGAAACGTCTTCCGGGGCTTCGACCAGCCGACGTACTCCAGCTCCGAGGAAAACCAGTCGCGAGGACAACTCGCCAGTCAAGGTACGAATATTCGTACTTGCCAGAGACTTTGCTAATCGTTTACAGCCATTGGCTGACATCCTTAAGCTGGATCGGCTGCTTGAAAAGCCCCACACAGCGGAGCAGATATCTTCGTTGTGGACCGCTTACCACGCGTCAAGATCCAAAGGCACGGGTCGTGGGTTCATCTGTGCCTCCGTTCCATTGGATATTTACAATAAACTGTTGGCAACCGGACGGAAGCATCCCGCTTTCGCTGTTCCTCTTCCCCGGGACACCGTGCAGGACGACTCGGGTGAAGCCAAGCGAGCTTACGAGTTTTATTTCCTTCAATGGGGTTTTCGCGAAGCACCTCCGACACCGTCGGACCTCTTCTCTCAGCCACCTTCAGATTTGCCCACTCCGAACCCCCAGACGTCTACGGTTCTCTTTACGCCGCTCCAAGAGTACAAATCCAGGACGACTTTCGCCACACCCTACCTCATCTTAACGTTCTACGCCGACCTTGCGAATAGTCACGGGCTTGTCCTCCTGCGGGGTGAAATCACCCCAACGGCCGCTTCCGCCGAGAACAACTCAAATTCGGACTTTTTGTTGTCTCAGCAAGACGCGCAACTGCTCACGATGCATTTACAACGGTTCTACCTATGGGGTGGGGAAGGAGAGGGTGCGAAGGAGAGATACAGGCTGCTAGAGGCCTTCCATAACACTCCGAAGGAATTTAAGTGGGAGGATCTATTGAAGCACGCGGAACCTATTTAGCTTTTAGACTTAGACGACGATGATCCCGCTCGTTGATCATCTTGTTCAACCGTTGTGATGTCGAAAGACCTTCCAATATCCTCCTTTGATGTCCTCCTCCAAAAACTTGTCGCCGTACTCGAGCTCAGCAGCTCTGGGGGTGAATTAACACCCCAAGGCAGGCAGGCGTTGTTACAAGCAGTTCGTCCACCCAAGATTGCGTCTGGAACGCATCATGCTGAGTGCAAATCATCATGCAGACCAACGATCTCAAGGATGCTATCAGTCAAGCGAAATCTCTGATTAATGCATTACCTGGAGGAGAACTTTGTCTGGACGAGCAAGACGAGGTCATTGACATGCTCGAACGTCTCAAGCAGGCAAAAAAGTGAGCGTTCGTTTTCTGTCTTCCTCACTAGTCTGATCATTGCAGAGAGCAACTTGAGCAGCTCTCGCAATACGTCCCCTCAGCTTCGGCTTTGGAAAGCCCTCTGACGGACGCGAAGGATATTCAGATGGAGATCGATTCTACCGCATCTACGCCAGGAGCGTGAACACAATTTATGTGGTATTAGCCAACGGTTCTTTTGCCCATTCTCCCATCGCAACAGCCTCTTCCTCCAACTCTCTAATGAGCTCCCCAATCTCTCCTTCACGGTCCGGATCCATCTCCTCCATATCCTTTCCGTATATCCTCCCAAAGGTCTCCACGAGTGGTGGGATGACCTCATCAACAGTTATCGACTCTGCCATCGCGTTCTCCATGCACTCCGCCTCCACATCCGCCAGCCCACACGCAACGACCTGGTTGAACCAAGCTAGAGGTTCTCGCGTGACATTGAAAGCGAACCCGTGAGTCGTGAGTCTATGTCGGATCTGAACCCCAATGCTCCCAATCTTCTTCGTGTCGTTCAAGAATACGCCCGTGTTATCACTGGGTACAGATTCGATCCCATATTCTCCTTTGAGGACGGTCGACATCGTCTTCTGCATCCTGCATATGTAATCCCGAATACCCATCGGACGTTGGTACCTCCCGAGATCCATAAGGGGGTATCCGACGATTTGACCGGGACCGTGATAAGTTATCTGCCCTCCCCTCTGAGTCAGAACGAAATCTGCCCCGAGATTGGTCAGGCGAGCGCGTTCGAGCGCGACTTCTTCTTCCGTTTGCCGACGGCCCGCAGTGTAAACGGGTCTGTGTTGTAAGAGCAGCAGAATGTCTTTGTGGGCCGTCGGGTCTATCCGTCGGGCGGCAAGCTGGACCTGGTGGATTTGCTGTTGCAGTAGCAGCGTTCGGGCATAGGGGAGAGGGGTTCGGAAGGTATGGCACAAGATAGACATTGCTTGCACGTGATCGACCGAGTATCCCCTTGCGTCACTTCCCCCCCACCCACTCACTCACTCAGTGGGAACCGATTGACGAACCTCTGGCCGATTCACGATCTTGCTCTCTGGATGGCTGGACCACTGCTGCTTCATCTCGCTCTTTTGACATTCTTCTCGTTCTCGAGCCAGGCTGCTCAGGTTTCTTGGTCTAGTCCGGCTGCTGGTACCGTCTTTGGTCCTGGAGATACTCTGATCGTCAGCTGGACAGCCAATTCTACAACAAAGGTTTCCAAGAATTCGACCACCGTTTTCAGGCTTTGCGAAACGGGTATGCAAGTGTTGCAGAACGGGACTACGAGTTGTGGAGAATCGGTCACGCCCCTGATCCAGCAAAGCGCAGGATCGTACACTACCTCCTTGCAAGTCGCTATCCTTGATCACCCTTACATCTCGCGCCGTATGATGCTTACGGTTTGGGATCTAGTGCTCTCCCGAATGTCACGAACGAGATCGGTCTATATCTCGAAATGAATGATGCATCGGGAAACAAGTCGATTTCCCCTAACTTTTCGCTAGGCCGTACGGACAATTTCTCTTCCTTCCCTTGTACTTCACATTTTGACGACACGCAGCTGTACCTGGGCTTTTGAACGCGACTTTAGGCAACAATAACACTCGGACAGAAGTCGATATTAACGCGAACCACGTCCCAGTCCCCGTTGCTGCTTTGGCGATCCCGCTCACCCTCGTTGGCGTCATCTTGTTCTGCTCCATCTTTCTATGCTTCCATCACCACCGAAAGCTCAAACAGGAACGGGCTCATGATCTCCAACGCTTGGATCACGCAAGGGAGAAGCTAGGTTACGGAATGAAACTGGCTTCACCAAAATCATCCAGTTCACAACATGTGATCTATCTTGACTCTCGCCCGACGTCTCCCGGTCAGAAACGTTCGTTCAAGGAACCCGTCAAGCGAGGTTACTCTTACTATCAGGACGTCTACACACCTGTGTACTACTCCCGGACTCGTTCATCTGATTCGACGCCGCCGGAATCTCCGAGGTACTATTACCAGCACCATCTTTCTCATCCATCATCTCGTAGCCATAGTCGGAGGGAGGGCGAACCGCGACAGTACACCCGTGAACCGTTCTATAGAGATATGGAAAGGACCCCGATGGAGCCGCTGGAACGAGGTCCCTCCCAGGATTACTTCCAGCTTCCCCATGGATACCAATATACGTCGAGATCAAAGCAAGACCGAAGGATTGTCCCAGCAGGATTGTTCCGATCCGTCAAGTCACCAGTCATACAGGAACGGCGTGACGACATCCAGGTACACCATCAGCATCGGAGCGCGTACCCTGTCCCGCCAGGCCTAGAACAGCGCCAATCCTACCGCTCCGAACCGCGTTCCGAACGACGGCACCGTGACGGGCACCCTGCAATTAGGATCTCAAGAGCGACGACGGCAAGCACACTCCCCACTCGACGACGCTTCTCTCCCCAAACTTCTCCGGAACAGTTCTCGAGGCCGGTCCCAACGCACCATTACCGTTCGGAGCCGTCGGCGTGGATGAGAGAACGGGAAGAGGAAGACGCGCACGTGAACGATGGGGTGATTGCGAACTACCTCGCCCCTTCCCCGAATCTGAACCCCAGCCCTACCGTCGGCGTTCCGGCTTGCTTATCGCCCAGAGTCCCCGCGCCGCCTGACAGACTCCACGTTCGTAGGGAAGCAAGGTTATTGGATTTCGAGAAACCGTTGCCGAATGCTCCCAGTTGCGAATACGGCTACGCGGTTGGTGAGGATCCGGTATATCGGGCGGTTGCCGATGCCCTTGGGCGGAGATGATCAAGCGTGTTGGTTTCATTGGGCGGTTATTCTGGTCGGGTTCCATTCATCGGATTTTTTTTTCCTTCGGGTCTTGGGTTACACAAGCTACGTTTTCCATGCACTACGGTTGTTTCACGTACGTTACGTACCGTATTCTTCGTGAACCGCAGACTTCTTTTTCCATTCCACCTGCTGAGGGTTCCGCGAAGCGTAAGTTACATTGAGCCGATCCCGGATCGTTTACACGTCGCACGGCTGACGATACAAGAGACCGAGAAAAAGAAAGCTGCAACAACTATTAACGAATACCATAGGGAGCGACTAGAAGGCGATATCAAGTAATAAGTAATTGTCCATAACAAACGGTATGGTCCTTCGAGTCCGAGGAAGACCTTACAAGCCTTGAAACGCAAGCGACGGAATAACTTGACCCGCGATTAAATAACGGTGACTATGAACAGAACGAGTGGACGGCTCCTGCTTGCTGGGTTTTATCGACAGCAAGGTGACGTAGGGGATGTCCTAACGAGGATCCAGGGACGAACATGTCGGATGGGAGGGGTTAAAATACCCTCATGTTGATGTCATCGTCGTCGCCACCAACGCCTTGACCCACGCATGCCCCTCGGCAATGGCGCGCAAGCGATCCGAGCGTGGTGGGAAGTGGGCTTGAGAACGCCAGTATTGTGGATGCGCCCTCGTTTTGTCGGTGGGTTTCGACCCTCATCCTGCTCCGCGCCAAGGTTAGGACCATTTCCAATCCACCGCCTAAAACCTCGATCACTCTCATGTCAAGTACCGTCACCTCATCATCACCAGGAATGGATCGTTTCCGGACGGCAACCCCCTCGTGAACGGAGCAAAACTCCATCAACTCACTCCACGTTTTGGAAGTGAGTTTGAGTTGACTGTTCTCCTCGCCCTCGAAGTAACCTTCGGAACCCGGAACCCAGATATCCCAGTTGCCGCTCGAAGAAATGACGTGAACGTTGTTCCAGGAGTAAGCGCCCCCGATGGTATTCTCCTCATTGATGCTGCCGATAGAAAGGATGGACATGCGAGAAACGGCAGTATGGAAGGAGGCACGGTCCGAGGACATAGTGGACATCAACGAATCCCGTACTCCATGGGGGACCCTCCCGGACGACCTGAATGGCCGCAGATCCTCATCCAAATCGTCATCGAGGACCGAGGTGCGCCAAACAGCAGGCTGGATTGGGGATGAATCGTCTTTGGCGACGGCAAATTCCTGTTGCGCCACCATGGATAACTCAGTACAATCTGGCCCAGGAGAGAGGAGTACCGAAGGGGCCTTATGGGTTAATGGGGGAGTTATCGTTCGAGGTCGGTCAAGGCAGGGTGGCCGAGCACACAACGTGACATAGCTGTCGGACGACTCCTCTGTATCCGAGCTCATGTGCCGTTTTTGGGATTGAGATGTGTCACTGTCTGTAGAATGGCTGTGGTTTGAACGGGACCGATAGGTGACGGACGGAGCCAAAGCTTGCAAAAGACTTTTGGATGAGGAAGAGCCTCTGAGTAACGGGAAAGGAGAACTGGGGCGATTTCGTGAAGAGAGCAGCCCCAGGAATGGCTTAGAGGATTCCTTCCTCTCTGCGCCCCTTATGTAGGAGGCATCTTTGAAATGGGAACCTGTGGGGCTGTCCAGGCTCAACGTCCAATCGGAGGACTCGGTGCGATCATTGGCTGCAGGAGTAGGGGGGAGGGGTTTGAGTGGGGGAGGGAATTTTGGTGGTGGGTGTAAAGGGGGTGGGAATGGAGGAGGAGCGTATTTTGGGCGAGTCGTTCTGCTGCTATCGTCCGTTGACTGTGTGGCCACTGTCTTTTCGGAAATGGACGCAGCTCTGGACGCAGCCCTGGATGAAATCTGCGGGGGAAATGTATAGGCGATCCCGTCATTCTCCGTAAAAATATGCGGAGTGGGTGTCAATGACCTATGGTCGGTATCGACATCGAAGAAACAAGAATCTGTGCGGGCGAACGGGTCCGGCTCTGGAGTAAGGACGCGGTCCACGGGAAACGGATCATTCCTGAGAGCGTTAGGTTCCGTGATCAGATCAGGGAAGCCGGATTGATGGACGGGAGATGCAGGATTCGAAGGTCGGATATAAGTAAAAGGGGATAAGGGGGTTCGAGGAGAATGAGAGGTGGTGGCAGTAGAGGGAGGAGAATCCGCGAACTCGACCTCGGTATCCAGGGTGAGGGAAACCTTTGATCTTGAACGCTGAGCCAGCCGTGAGAGAGAAGACGTTATACGGGAGGCGAATGTGCCCGCGTTTGACTTGACGGATGGCGGATGCAGTGCCTGAGCAGATGTGAATCAGGAGGACCCGAAAAGATCGCGAGGGAGCTTACCGATGATAGGGAAGAGTTGGTGGAAGTTGTAGAGCCACGCCTCGTTCCGAGGTAGGACTGGCCGGGCTCGTAGAGAGGGAGCCCGGAGACGGGCATTGGAGGGGTTCTGGGATTGAGAAACCGAGGTGAGGATGGTTGCTCGTCTGTATCCTCGAACTGGAGAGAGGAAGTCTCTTTCCTGTCATGAGCAATAGTCGAGGAGGGGAGGAGGTTAATATCTGTACTTACGGAGACGAGGTTTTGGGCGGGGACCAAAGGAGATGGGAGGGGAGTGGGGAGCGAGGGATCGTCGCCAGAAATGGTGTTGGGGGACAGAATCTTCGATAAAGGAACGACATGGCCTGCGAACATGTGGTTCGAGAGAAGATGGGATGTCTTTGCTTTTCCTGGAGCTGAAGGCCGGAAGAGGGAGAGACTTTGTCCTTACTCGGACCGGCGGAGAAGGAGCGTCAGTAAAGTCTTCAAAGTCGATTTCCGTCACGGGGGGGAGATAGGAATCGTCCTTTCCTCGCCGGACAAGCGCAGTGGCACGGGATTTGACCTTGCGGAGGAGAGTGGGCGGTGACTGGGGCTTTCCGAGGTCGATGGAGAGGCCGTCGAGATTGAGGAAGGGCTGCTCGAGGGCGTCGATGTCGTGTTGGTCGTCAACGTACGAATCCAGCTCTGCGGTCCATTCCAACGAGGCGGGGGAAGACCTGGAGGGCGCAAAGTTGATCAAGGGCAGGGGAACGCGGTCGATGTCGAGAGCGGAAGTGAGGAGCCTGTCGAATTCCTGGACGGTAAAGGAGCGATTGAAAGGAGTGGGGTGGACCTCTTGAGAGGACATTGTGGGTTGAGAGAGAGGGATGCACATCAACATCATCATGGCCTGCAGTGGACCTAAGTACCTCTGCCTCTATGGCGGTCGCCGTTGAGTTCAAGTCGTTAAATAATATATCTAAACCCAAAATGTCTTTTCCTAAATAGGTATCAGGATGCCCAATTACGAAATTACGGCACACGTGATTTCTCCGGCGGCTTCGTCCTTCTCTCGGTCACAGTTGAAAATCATCTCTCTCGTCTGCCATGAACATCAAGAAAGACTCGGGCTTCGCTGCCCAGACACCGCTCGCTATCTCCAGGACCGCAAACGCGTCGACCGTACAAGCACCGGTCTTGAGTCTGGACAGCGCAGTGGTCTTTTCTGTTTGTGTTTTTCCTTGCCCCAATCCCCGTCTTAGATGCGATCCTGACTTTGAGCTCGGAGACCCCCCGTCTCAAGGAGAACTACGACCCTTTTTTGGTGAAATCGCCGCAACCGTCCTCTCGCGGTAACCATGTGGTTACGATGACGGTTTCCCCGAGTTCGTCCTACAACATCGAGGTATGGAATCTCCTCCGAAATTGCCATCAGCGGTTCTGAACCTTGCACAGATTGGACCCGGATCCTCCGATGAAATTGAGGTGACCTCTCCTTCCAACAGTTCGCTACCAGAACCTCAACCCGCCATCCCAGGAAATAATGGTCATATCACCCAAGAAGGCGTTGCCCCACATTTCAACACTCGTAATTTAACCTACTTTGGATCCCTCTTCTCTTCTGACGCTTCTCCCTAGCACGACGTTTTTCATCTTATCGCCCCCCTCGGTTCCGGTGTCGCCGCAGAAATCTTCCTCGCAAACAGGCTAAATCATTCCCAGAACAGGCTGTTCGCCATCAAGCGCATGCGCAAGTCGCTTGTCCTCTCGGACGACTTTGCACACGACCCTCTCTCCGAACAACTCGCTCTCAAAACTATCACCTCGCTCAACTCTCCTTTCTTGCCGAGGCTATATGCCAGTTTTACTGACGAGCGGCACCTTTACCTCGTCACCGTGAGTGCCACGCGAGTTTTGGCAGCCATATGCTAACAAACGAGTATAGGATTTCTGTGCCCGGGGAGACCTTCTCACTTATTTGATGAGAGATGGCGCATTTGACCCAGATGCGACTCAGTTTTATGCCAGTGAATTGGTTCTTGCGATTGATACTCTCCACCAGGCTGGGATCGTTCATCGAGACCTGAAACCGGAGAACGTCCTCGTTGATATCTCTGGTCATCTCGTCGTTACCGACTTTGGATGCGCAAAACTCATCCAACCCGGTTCTTCTCGCTGGATAGACACCTCCTTCTGCGGCACAAAGGAGTACCTTGCCCCAGAGATGGCCCTCGAATGGGCTCACGACTTTTCCGTAGACATATGGGGATTCGGGATACTCCTCTACCTCTTGGCATTTGCTCAGGTGAGAGCAGGCCTGATGATCCATATTCTTTGTCCCTAATGAGCTCAGCACCCTTTCATGTCGAGCGAGGGAGAATCGGATGACTCTACTACCATCCGTCGTAAGATTCTGCTGAGCCCCACCATGCCTCCCCGGGACTCTATGGACCACGATAGTTCTCCCCTGGCAAATCTCATCGGTCAGGTACGCCATGAACACTTCGTCGCCCTGCTCATTCAGAACATTTTATTTGGCAGTGCCTCGAACGGAACGCTGGCTTACGACCAAAAATTGGTGACATCAAGCAGCACGCCTACTTCTCTGCGTTGTAGCCACCGTTCTCTCGTTTGTTACTCGAAACGTGCTGACATCGTGTTCTTCCAGCAATTGGCATCTACTCGCCTCGAAGCAGATACCTGGTATGAACCCGTCCCACACTTCGATTCGCGTGGCTAATCCGTCGACCAAGTCCCACCTTCACGGATATTGGACAGCTCAAACGTTTTCACCCCATCGGGCTCCATCGAATCCTTTTTCTCGCAAGGCCTTCAAGGGATCTCTGATTCTTCTTTGACCGACACTTCACACTCCTTGAACAATCTTGACCTCGGATCCTTCTCGTTTCGCTGGGAACCTGGTCTTGACTGTGAGGAGGAATGCGAGAGTGTTTCTGACTATGGAACCGTGCTACACACCGGAGAAACTGGTCTCTCTGCCCCTCTGACGACTTCTACTGGTCTGAGTGCTGTGGAGGAGATCACCGAAGGTGGACTCACCGACTCGAGAACTGCTTCGACAGCAAATCGGCTCTCTCTCAGTATGCCACCCAGCGATAACGAACTTGGCTTGCTCTCGTATCTCGACCGCAAGGACCCTGAGGTGAACAAAGAAAGCAAAAATATCTTCGGCCGCCTTCGGGGAGCTATGATCAGCGAAAGACTCGCATCTCGCCTTTCCATTCCTTGGTCTGTTCTTGCCCCCACTTCCCCCGCGGTCAAGGTCCCAATCTGTTCCTCCGAGAAACCTTCGCCGATCCCCCATACACGGCCAAAGAACAAGCTTCGGAAAAAAACCCGGCCATCAATCGCGATAACCTTGGCAGTTGAACCACCATCTTCATTCTCCCTAGCTCAGCTACAAAATGGTCAATCTCAACCGCTGCCCCGGTCCCTGGAAGCTTTGCAGACTAGCACAAATCCGGTCTCCGTCTCGCCTGTTGCTGGGTTTCCCTCGGCGATGTCTTTCCTAAGTTTTCAATTGCCTCCGGTCTTTTCAAGAGCGCGGTCCAAGATGTTCCAAAAGTCGCCCCACCGGCCACCCAACGACATGGACGTCATCAACAGGGCCTCGACCGTGGATCGACCCGATGTAGATCCCTCTGGTTTTTGGACTCGTAAATCCGGAGGTCGCGTCTCGCGGGATAGTCATTCCGGAGAGAACAGCGAAACGACGGTTCCGGTCGGTGACAACGGGATTGGAGGCTTCCCCACCCCAATCAGGTCGGCCGGTCATCATGACCGGAGAGGCTCTAGGGAGAGATCTCCTGTACGTGGAATGCCGGGTCGGATCCCTGCTTCGTGGGAGCTCGGTCTGGGACTTGGGCAAAGCCTGGGTTTGAAGGTCTGTAGTCTTTGGCGTGCGCGTGGAAGGTGATAGGTATCGTTCTCCTTCATATTACCGGTCCTACCGGTCTCTTGGATGGCTGGCAGACACGCATTCGATTTCCTGTTCTTCGTAAGCTGATGCACCTGATGGTTTTGTTCGGCGGTTGGTTATCCCCTTTTCCCACTTGTTCGCGAATTCTAGAACCCTCCACGGCTCTTTAGGCTTTCTAAACTTCGAATATCTTTGTATCTTCCCTGGGGCTCAAAACAATACAATTCACGGTGACTGGCACCCGTTATGAAGTTAAATAATGTTCTGCCTAGGCCATGGAAAGGGGGACTGGGATTGGGGCCGGGGTCTCTGTTGGAGGTGACCGAGCTGGATCGAGTGAGGGAACGTTCTCAGGTTTGGAATCAGTGGGCGAATCTGATTCCTCTCCGTAGAGAGTTGGGCTCCAGTCATCCTGGGGAGATAGGGTCGAAATCCCTCCATACCTGGGTTTCCACTGTTCCGCGGCAACCCCCAGCGCGTCGAGGATGTAGTCGACTCTAGGTCGCTCGTTAGGGGCCTCTTTCCAACAACGCATCGTCATTTCCCAAAGTTCCTCAGTGTAGCCGCGGGTGATGGCGAAAATCGGTTTTTTGGGTCGCACGCCTTGAATAATGTCGAACATCGCGTCAAGATCCCTGTACCCGTCGAATGGGGATTTACCCGCCAGAACCTGGGACCACCTCAATGCTTCGGCCTGATTTGTATTGGAAGGAAACTCACTTCGTAGATGGTCATCGCCATCGAATATATGTCCGACTTTTTTGTAGGACCAGTGCTCAGCTTGAACCCAAATCTTTCTGGATCCAGCAGTTCGGGCGGAGACCAACGCACGGTGCTGAGACCAGTGGTGGTAGATGTGTTAGATGTAGCGCTAGTGGAATTCAGATCGCCAGCGACTCTTGTGAGTCCAACATCCGCGAGGCAAGCGCAATCGTCCTCGGAAATGAGGATATTTGCCTACACCAAATTGAGTTTTGTTGTTTGGAAACGGGATGAGGAATCGTACTCCTTTCAGGTCACCGTGGGCGAGTTCCACGCTATGGAGATACTGTAGACCGCGTGCGGCGTCCTCCAACTGTGACTGGACTCAACGAACGGGTACACAAAATGAAAAATACTACCTGCCAGTTTCAACGGATTGGCTTGGAGGTTGTCCCTCAGGAACTCGACGATATTCCCGTTCTCCATCCACGGAGCTACCATGGAATATTCTCCATCACCCATCACGACCCCGATTAACTCCAAAACGTTCGGGTGAGACAGACGCTTCCAGGTGATGACCTCTCGGCAAAAGTTCTGTGTGGACGGTCAGGCTCCATCGTGAGGAGAATGGGTCAAAGTAACTTGCATTTTTGATTTTTTGGACATCGTCTGACTCACAATACCGTACAACCTTGATTGCAACGCATCTACCCTCCTCGTCCTCGTCCTCCTTATACATTCCCGGCCAAATGTTAGAGAAACCGCCAGATGAGAAAGGGGAATCGCCCAGTTTCTCGATCTTGGATTTAGGAATGATATACGAGCTGGGAAGGATGCCGTGTTCCCCACAAACCTTCACGAATCCCCGGAAACATCGCCTCCTCGTACGCAGGTCCATGGGGTATCGGGGGTTCAGCATCTGTCGTCCACGGGTTGGATACACCGATCAGTGGGTGGAAGGTGCATCCTGCTCACCTTTTCGAGTGCTTCAACCACTCCCCGGACCTCACCCTCCTTCAACGGTGACTTTCCCTTAAGCAGAATCCGATCAACTGCCTCGATGAGGGCCAGTCGAGTATTGGGCGCGTTCTGCGGTTGGACGCTTGATGTGTTCGGCTTAGTGGTGGATGTGGTCCGGGAGGTGTTGATCGAAAGGCGCGGGGTGTCACGGTGTGAGTTAGTCGTGGGTACATCGGTAGCCATGGCGAAAAGTTTGGAGTGGAAGAAGGCGGTTTTCGAAGAGAGATCGGACGGCAATATTTATGGATTCGCACCCGGACTGCGTGGCGAACGGGATATACCGTATCTAGAGTTTGGGTCATCCATCGATTAATCGAGGCGCAATGAGGCTGTCGAGACCGAGAGCCGGTTGAGTTGAGCCATCTTTTATTGAACCCTTCATCGATCTTCGAAGGGCGGGTGACGTTCTATTAGGTGACACAAAAAGCTATCAGATTGAAACCGGATGATCAGGAAGGCACGAACCATTACGACAGGTCAACCCAAGCTCGACCACATCAAGCGGATGGTGAACAGATTCATGACCTCCGCTAATCAATCTCTGTCTGTTCTCGTGGGAGGTATTTGATGCCCCGGCTCTCCAGTTCGGCCTCTACATCTTCTGGAACCCTGCCCTTGATACGCACGGGATACATTCCGCGCACGTTATCAGCTGTTTGGAGGTCAGAATATTCGCCCGCGGGACCGGTGGGGCTGCAAGGGGTAGCTCACATGTCTGCTGCTACCGTTCAACCAAACTCGTTTCAGGGTCTATCAACGCGACAATCCCGTCAAAATATGCCGAGGTGTACTGAATACGGTCCGGAGAACCTCTCATCTGCATTTGTTAGCGGGTCAAGACCGATGCATCCAGAGCTGGTTGGGACGGGTTTGAAGGATCTCTTCGCTAGGCAACCGTTTTTACGGAAGTTTCCAGGAGTTTGGATAATTGAGCATAGAAGGCACGCGCTAATCTGCCTGGCCTTTGGCTGTGGTGGAATGGCTACCTGAGGTCGACCGCCGGCCATGAGCGGTGGAGGATGTGGGACAAGGGCTGCCTACGTCCGGGGTGATCGGGAAACGAACACCCGCAGAGATGCTCCTCGAAAGGCACTGAGTCAGGAGGCAACCTTTCTCCACGAAACCGCGTCACGGGTAGTCACGTTACGCGCACCCTGGACAAAATGCCAATCAGCATCGCCCGGCAAGCTCTCCCTGACTGCGGGCGGAGGGTCACGAACATTACGGCCATGTTATGTGTGCCCTGAACGCAATTTCAGTTAGGATCGTCCGGCGATTTCGCGAGTGACCAGCCAATTAGTATGAAAACTGACGTGGAAGATTGGCGGAGATGGTTGGGGAAAGGAGGGTGCGCGACGAATGGAAATGCGCCTCCGATGTAGCAAATAGCCAGGCCAAGTTGAAAGTAAGACAGAATCAAAGAGACGCTGTTGCACTAGGGGCCAATAGGTGAAGCATTTCTTCGGATGACTTCGAACAAATGGCGATGGAGTAAACAAAGATCTAGTGCGCGACCAGCCGATGATCTATCTTCAATGTTACGGCCATGAATACAATTCTCTTCACCAAATGGGTTTGTTTGAAGGAGGATGGGTTACGAGTGGGTGTTTCAAAAATGGGCCTCCAACACGGTTGAACCGGTAAGGCTAAGTCGAAGGTAAGACCGAATCAAAGACAGGTCGTTGCACCAGGTAAAACTTTTTCTCGGCGTCTTTTGAACGAGGAGCGATTCATGAGAGCATCCCCTCTGAACTTGAAGCTGGATTCCGGCCTAGCCTGGGGGGGGACGGGGGAATAAACAAAGATCGGCCGATCGTGCGTTATGCGGCATCTCCAAGCTTTGCGGCCGCGGATGCATTTCTCATCAGCTGTTTGCATGAGGCGCGTGATGGCGGAACGGCCGCTCATCGACATCTCTATTACGGTCTGGGTTCTTCCTCACAACTTTCACGCCGAGCTACTTTCTCGCTACTACCTTGCATTTCGACCATGATAGCCAAATTCCAGCGACCGAAGGGGCAGGACGGTGTTCTCTCCTCACTGAATATGGCCATTGACGTCCTGAACCTCGCGAAGGAGGTCTCAAGCATCACACAAACCAAGGCCGTCTTTGGCTCCGTCAGTATCCTTCTCACGATGATCAAGGTGCGTTTTCCCCTCTTCTGCGATGAGACGCTCCAGGTTCACACACAGCTAGGATTCGGTGGTCAACGAACTGGATTACGTCGAGCTCGGGTTATTCTGCGCCGATATCTGCAGAGCCCTCGACCGGGGAATGAATGGAAAGAAACTGAATGACCTCAGCCAGTCCGTGTGCGACGCGATAAACCAATTGAGGACGTGAGTTGAACCAGCGATGCACATTCGAGTCCTTCCACCTACCACGCTTCAGATCGCACGACTGTCGCGGAAATACAACGGAAGATCATCAAACAGAGTGGGCGGCACACAGTCTCTCAATTTCTCTACTCGAGGAATGACAAGGATACAATCGTCGCTTGGAAGTCAGACCTCAATAGGATCCTCAACGTCTTCAACGTGTATTCAGTGCGCTCTTGCTTGGCCGTCGCTGACTGTCCCCTCTTCAGACCGAGTTGGCTATGAAATACTCATATTATAGTTGCCGATGTGCATCAGAATGTGTTAAAGATTCGCAAGGATGTTGACAGTCAAAATCGGGTTGTAAGTGACACGCTCTCTAGCGTCACCGAGTGAACCTGACCACCGCCTAGACTCAAATCAGGTCAGCGATATTGACCACTGAAGGATTCAGCGCCTTATATTTACATCCAGTATACTTGGAGAGTCACCACCTCCAGCACCGAGGCCCAATCGCCCTAATCGGTGCCGGTGGAATTGGCAAGACATCCACTGCTCTGACGGTTCTCCACGACGATCGCATCAAACGACGGTTTGGTGACAACCGTTGGTTCATCCGCTGCGACGTGTTCTCCGCCTCGAGCGCTCATTTTCTTAGTCTTTTCAAGCAGACCACGTAATAACACTGACGATCTCACCCGATGTAGTATCATTTTCTCCACCGGCTCTCCAAGGCCATCGGTGCAGGCATCGAAAATCCCCAGGATCTTTCCCCCTTAAGGCCATTCTTATGCTCAAAGACGATGCTCATAGTCCTCGATAATGCCGAATCTGTTCTCGGTCTGCAGGGGACGAATGTGCAGGAGATCTATGCCGTTGTGGACGAACTGAGTCGGTTCAGCAACGTTTGCCTGATCTCGAAACCTGTGAAAGAAATAAACACAAACGGTTAAGTGCGAGACCTTAACAGGTCAAAGGGGACCTCTCATCCGCATACCAGTATATTTGAGATGTACATTACAGCGCACTACCGGAAATGGCATACTTGTCTGACATGCCCGCATGACGATCGGTGCGACGAGTACGAAGTGTTCTTCTCTCAGCAATGATCAGCGGCTCGAAGAGGAGGTGACCTAATCCTTTCTCTGCCTTCACAGTGTGCTCCAGTCTTTTTATGGCGTACTCAACCATGTGATCAGAAACATCTGCACAAAGCACCAAGCGAAAGTCCATCGTGTTATGCATCTTATGGAACACCCTGAGCTGTTGTTGGAGCTTCTGGGTGCTCCCCCAAAAAATAGGGGCCCGATAGATGATAACAACTTCAAGGGGCGCAGGAGATGTGATGGAGGAGAGTACAGTTCCGAGGAAATCAGATGCAGTGTTGTCTGCATTGATAATTGATTCCGCTGTGGTCTCGAGTGCCCGAAGGGACTTGTTCTGTGACAAATTGAAATGTCGATGCAAGGCACAGTCGTTTGCTACAAATAGCTCACTTCTTAAGTTTGTTCTCTTCTCATTTTGAGAAACCTCTCACCATATGGATCAGTTGGGTACAACCTCAATGTCTCCAGCGTCCTGGTGCATGCACCTAAAAGGAGCCGTGCACACTTCACCCTGAAGAGATCCATGCAACGAAAGCGAAGTCCCCCAAACAGCAAAATCATGTCCCTCATAAGGTTCTCCCTTGTGAAACATGTGAGTGTCAGCCATCCTTGCAATGGGGGTGTGGAGAGGGGAACGAGTGTTGCGTCAGCTGTACTCTCCTGTTCATACATAGGGAGGCGGTAGTGGAGCTTGAGGTCTTGGAGGTTTGGGAAGAGTCCGATAAAATACAAGATCTGTCGACAGGAGCCATTGGGCTCTTTGAGGGCAAGGAATCGAAGTGTTGGTGAGAGGTGACCAAAGCACTGTCGAATGGTTGGCATGAAGCTGGATACCTGGAGGTGGTCTATTCCAAGTTCCTGGAGGTTCGTAAGTGCGGAGAAGTAGTGTAGGGTACACCTGCTGAGCCGTTTGGGACCAAACCCAATATCACGAGAATGATAAGGAATGCTCCCTAGGCGGATCCGGAATCTTTTGACGAGTGGAAGCAGACCAAGCTTGTGTGATTTTCGGAGTGACCTGGGCCAAAAGTACTTCTCATCGTTCAGGCAGGAGTAATAGTCATCGGTTGTAAGGGAGTGGTGAAGGTGGGGGGTGGCAGCAATGTACCACGAGTAGCATGTCATGGAGCATGCGAGGAGGCTGCACATGTCGTAGATGAAGTAGGCAATGATAACTTCTACAAGCTCTTGTGGGAGCTTGGTGATTGGGGACGAACACTCCATGGACACTGCCTCGGGGGTACATCCACAGAACAACCAGAGGAACAACCGCTTGATCTTGGCTTTGGTTCGGTACCAAAGTTGGTTAAAAAGTAGTTCGCTCGCTAGACCATCAACACAAACAGCGGTTAAGTAGTAGAGTGCGAGATGGAGTGTAAATGTACCTGTTAATGAGGACGTAGGCGTCTTCACCGCTGACATTGCGGTTACGGTGAGGGGTGTTATTGGGAAAAGGGGAAGACCCTCGTGACGCCGCCGAACGCAGCTTACTGCCGATGACGTTACAAACCTAATGGGGATTTCACAAGGGCCGCGTTAGTGAACAACATCTCCTGATCCTGATTTACCCCCTGGGTCTCTTCTGTTACAATTGTGGTACATACCGTGCTTTGAGAGGGGGATCGCGTTTGATCGGGAGGGTGTCGAGTGGGACGCCTCGGGTAGGAGCCGGAGTGCATACCTGGTGTTGTCCGGATACCTTGATCAATTCCCGCCTTCTCAATCACGCTACCTCACCCACCCCATTCCATTTCCGAACTCACGACCCCTCCCCTCCTAGGCTGGAATCCAACCTCAAGTTCAGAGGGGAGCAGCTCTGAATGGATCCCCCCCGGGGCTTTGCGTACACGTCTACGGCTCGCCTGCAACCATACCCTCACCGCGTCTCAATCACCCCAAGACTCCCCGACTCTGACCCCTAGTCCCGAATCGGCCATCCAAAGCCAGGCGGTATTGACCAAGAAGATTGCGTTCGTTTCTCTGGTCAAGGTGTTCCGATCTTATCAGAGGACCTTGGATGGCTCCGGCTTTGGATTTACGATCAATTGAATCTCCTCTATTCCTCGACCCGCTTCGCAAATGCCAGCCCTATTAACATCAGCAAAAAAGACCTTGTTTGACGCAGGTTCGGAGGATGAGGTTGGGGCTCATCCGGAATACCAGACCGCTGTCTTTCCTGTTGGCTATTCCCCTGCGAAACTGTGGATCTCATGAGGTGTCAAGTCGAGTGTCGTGATGAGCCAAGGGTTAGTCAACCGGGTCTTTTCCCTCCCCTAAGGTTCCACTGACAATGAGTGCGCAGCTGCAGCCTCGGCGAATATTCCGCCCTCTTCATAGCCGGCGTTATATCCGTCTAATCTGCACTCTACCTCTTATTTTATAGGGCGAAAATCACGCATCAGAAGTGCCAGATCGGTGCCTCAGGGATGTATGCAGCCCGCGTAATGGACTCCAAGAAGCTTTTCGAGTGCATGGAAGGGTTGGATGTTTCGGTTGCCTGTTACCAGACCTCTACGTATTTTGTGCTCGCTGGGAAGACGGAAGATTTGAAAATTCTGCAGCAGAAGTTATACGCGATTGGGGAGATGAGGCATCAGTTTTTCGGGCTTCCACTTGGGTTTCACAGCGTATACATGGATCCCGCCCTCGAAGAGTTCGCAAAGGTCACGAAAGCCATACCGGTTCGGCCACCGACGATACCCGTGGTTTCGACAGTGTTGGACACCGTCATTCACCCTGGAACCGCCGATGTTTTCACCACCGACTACTTCGTTGCACATTTCCGTATGCCAGTCCCCTTCGCGCAGGCGGCATCAAGGCTTATCGAGGAGTTAGGTTCTCCTGGCCTGTGGTTGGGGCTGGGACCGACTGCGCTGTTCCTATCATCCATCGCGGGGCTGCCTCAACTTTCACGTCCTGGGGCAGCGAAACCACCTTTGTTGCCTTCTATGAAAAGGACGGAGCACCCTGACCGCCGCTCTGGCCAAGCTCTATCTCACTGACCTCCCCATTCGACGGCGAGAAATCTTCAACCATCGCCAAATGCGGCGCCCCCGAGTCGTTGATCTGTCATCATATCCTTTCCAAACCACCAACCTTCGGACTTTTATCAGTCGAATCGTTGCGATCATGCTCACAGCTCTCCTGGTCACTCTGCAACCGTCCTGGATGTTCTCAAGCGTCAAACTCAAGTGCCGACGTGGATGAATGGGTGAGTGGTGGTGTACGAGACGCCCGCTGCGGCGCTGGCTAAGTTCATCGAGGGTCACATGGTTGCCGGAAACGCGTTGTGCCCTGCTTCTGTGTATACTGAGTTGGGCTTGGCTGCTGGCAGGTCTTCCTCGTCATCAGGCTCAGAGATCTTTGTCTTGTCGGAGTTGGAATTCACGAAGCCGTTTGTGTACCTGCATGGCTCTCGGAAAACACTGGTCATTGTGGCTACCACAATCGACGATGGCCTTGGTACTTTCAACGTCTGTTCCAGGTCCGCCCGAGATGGAGAAGGGGGTTGCATTGTCGTGGGATTTATCTCATCGAGACGATGGACGAAGCGGTCTCATCCCTTGTGAGCGCCTGCGAGGGTGTGGCGTCCTGGGTCTCTTCGTTGACTTCTACCTTTCGGGATAGCGTCCAGGGACGAGAGAAGGAGATGTTTTCGAGGCGGACAGTGTACGACCTTTTGTTCCCGCGCGTCGTGGTTTACTCCAAGGACTACCAGACCATCCAAAGTTTCACCGTGACATCCGATTCTACCGAAGGATATGCTATGATACGACATCCTTCCGATCGCGATCGAGGCAGATTCACCGTTCACCCAATATTCGTCGATAGTGTCCTCCAGGTAGCTGGGTTCCTCGCGAATATACAGGGTGGGGTTCGCGACGTGCACATGTGCGATGCTGTGGATACCGTCCGGATACTCGCCGAAGCCCTGGATGATGACGCCGAGTACGGAGCGTACTGCAAGAGTGTCAGCTTTGCGGAGGGAGGAGCGGATGTTGTAGTGTGCGAGGTGGTTGTCGTCAGGTTGGGAGACGAAGCGGAGGACGCCCCGGAAGTTGTGGTTCAAGCGAAGGGTGTTCGATTTAGGAAGCTCCAGCTTGACTCGTTGGGTCGCCGGTTGAAACCCTTCCCCGTGGCCCCTGCGAGCGCGGATAACGCTACCCAGGCTACATTGCCCCCTCCACGGCCACCTATCCGACGAGCCAAAGCGGCCAGTTTATCTGCGTCGGATCTCCCTCCTCCGAGGTTATCAATATCATTGCCTCGGCTTGCGGAGTCGATCCCGCCACGGTTACCCCCGGCTCCGATCTAAGGTCGACTCCAAGAAGTGAATCTAAAACAACCTCTGGAGATTGTGTTCATCGACCAATTCGGCCAGGAAGAGTACGTTTGCCTTGGTCTTCGGTAGCGTCTGGGTTAACGATCTTGATACTAGGGCTGGTATAGACGGTGGAGGGGTGTTCAAGGAATTCTTAACCTCGCTCGCGAAGACCCACTCTATACCATGCCTTATCTGGCCTCAAAGTATCATTTTTGATGGTTCCGATGCCTGTCACCGTGCCTTATACATGTGGATATTTTTCCCGGCGTTCTTCGCCTTATGTAATTGAAATTCTGTTTGAGGTTTCAATCGAGCGGTGATCTGTGGCGGTCAAAGTCTGCATATTGACCCTGGTTCTACCTTGTCACCTCTCCCACCAGCTCTGAACCCCTCCAACCACCTATTTTCGACCCACAGCGGGCGAATTTCTGACGGAGCTGCGTTCTCGGATGTTACGCCACAATTCTTGGCGCAACGTTGACGTACACGGCGAGGGGGAATTTCGCGCTAGTCCCCCAATACCGATCCACGCGCTCAGATCATTGCTGATCCCCGTAGAAATCCGTTGTCGGACAGTTGCCAGACAGCTCTGCCGAGAGGTGATCTGTTTCCAGGGCAAACCTCGCTCCAGTATAAAGAGTGGAGTCACAGGTTCCCTATGCACTAAAGATCTCCAGCCACCTGTCATCCATGCCGTCGCCTTCTGAGGGCCTGCTGCCCCTAATGTCCCTTCGGAAGAGGTATGTATGCCACTTCGTTCCTGTCGTGTGATCCTGTTGCTGGAAGTGAAGGTCATTTTTCTAGGGATACCAATAACACGGATACCATCGAGCCCTTTCGTTTAGGGCTGAGCCCAAATGCCACTCCTGCTGGGGCCGATGATTCGTACATTGCGACGAAGGAACCAGAACCTCAATTACTGATGACTCCGATATCTGCCAAAGACCAAACGGCGCCCCTCACGAACGGGTCATCAGATGGAACTCCCATCCCAACCGCTCGCACGCCATCGAAACGTTTCGAACGGCCGAATTACCTCCACATCTTCGCACACGCGATATTTTGTTGCGTTGCTTACCCCATCATTTATGCCGGGGCGGTTGCCGCGAAGGACAAATCATTGTTTTGGGCCAGGGTCATTGTCGGGTTATGGTGTGCAGGAGTCGGTGTGGTGATCGGATGGAGTTTGGTGGCATTTGCGACGAAGTACACGGAAGCTGCCAGTAAGCACATTTCTGCCTTTTCCGAACCTTGCAGGGTGTACGACTTGGTGTTTATCGGTTTTTCGAAGCATGGGCCACTGTGATCCATCTCAGCCACAGCCATAACGGGTCGGGCATCAAATTGAAGGAACTTGCGCATAACACGCATCACCCGGAGAGTGCGCTGAGCGGCTTTAGGTTGTTATGGACCCGATTCAGTAACAGGGGCACGGACAGACGTGCTAGGAGAGCCGTCGAGTGGGTCCCTCCGTCCTTCTGTTGGCCGATCAGATTCACGTACTGACGCATCCGCGTGATTGCAGCTCGCGACCGTGGTCGCTCTTCATCATCTTCTATGTATTCTTAATCTTCGTGGCCGGGGCACTCCCCTTCATCCTTGGTCGTGTGGTAAACATCTCGACCCGGCTGGAGCACCAATTGCAAACCTATACCGAGGCAACCATCTGGGGTGACCTCTCTGATTCCGACGTTGCAGCAGCAGATGCTCAACTTGGTGCATTTACCGTGAGTCTTCCGCCTTTTATTTGGCATCGATCTTGCGAATTTGGTCTAATAGAACCCAGGATTACGTGCGAACGTGGACCTTAGCGGCGTTCACGGATCGGTCTGCGCTGCCGACTGCTGTGCGATTGAAGTACAACGAAGACAACGTATATTTTGCGGAGTTGGTGCAGTCGCAGATTAAGCCTAATGGGAAAGGTTTGGGGGAATTCGTCCAGAACGGCACGATCTCCAATGCAAACGAACCTGTTGCTCCGTCAATGCAGGGTGTGTCAGAAGGATCCTTGCTGAAGTACGTGGACCATGCCTGATGCGGAACTGGAAACTCATGTTCACACCTGTACATGATAGAGTGCCACGCTGGGGAATCAGGATGCACTGCGAAAAGCTCCCAGAGCCTACGAAGCACCTGTAAGTAGAACCACCGGTCGGAGAGTGGACACGACTGACCCATCGGTAGTGTTCCTCGCTCGAATGCCCTGTTCACATATGTGATTGTCACGAAGGCGTTCATGGAGAGGCTATTCTCTTCGTTCTCGCTACCTCTTCCTGATGTATTCAAGACCCCTAACCTCTCATTCCTGAGTCCCAACGATACATTGCCTCCGGGTGTCAGCGGGGAGGAAGTGGCTTACATTGGTACGTCTGTCTCATGTGCTGACAGTTCTACGTTTCGTGCTGACCCTGCCCCAGCTGGGTTCTGGGACAACGGGGTAGCCCATTCGTTCCACAGTCTCGTGCCTGTTAAGGGCGAGTCAGGAAACGGGTGGGTTGGAACGGAGGTCCTCCTCGTTCGCTTGAACAACAGCTACACGCCCGCCGCAAGTTTCCCCGTGTACGGTGAGGACGTAATCACCGATGCGTCCGGATTTAGCAGTCGCATTGGCTACGATGCTGTTGTCTGTGTGGAGACATACGAACCTTGGATCGTGGAGGTCTACAACTCCAGTCTCGGTGTCCCGACGACGATGAGGATGATCAGCAAGTCTGCTGGCACGGATTTCGAGACGGACCACGGGAATAGGGGTCCGTATCTCGACTCGTACACACGAAAGCTAAATTCCACGGGTAAAGACTCTGCCTTCTTCGTCAGGTATGGGAGTAGTTTCCTATTTGAGCTCTGCTGACCTATTTGTTGTAGCCATGACAACAGTATCAACCAGATGCTGAAGGATAACGGTTTGGACAGGAGGTATGTGCCCTCACCCACGACGGTCTCGTTTACGGGCAACGTCGGACCGGAAGGCTACACCGAACTATCACCCAAATTCTACGCCGACGTACGAGGGAAGTCCGACGCCTCAAACGCCCTTCCTTTCCTTTCTGGTACACGCCCTATCGTCGTGCGAGCGTACAAGGATGTGGTTCTCGCTTCTGCTTCATTTCAACCAGGCATTCTTGCCGGGGTGTTGGGTTGTACGCTGCTCCTCGGAGCTCTCGCGGGGTTCCTCGTCCCGGCTCTACCGTTCGACATCCCACGAAGAGGGTTTGGGCTGTTCAGCTGGGTGGCTGCTCTACAGGGCCAAGAGTTGGGAGGAGAGCTGGCAAAGAATAACATCAATCGTCACATGGAACTTAACGAACTCGAAAAGACCCTGGGCGAGGGGAGGGTGCACTTCATCGTCTAATATTCAATCCTTGTATTTTCACGACATTCCTTCTTTTCTGGTGGGCTGGGGTGGGCCGGGCCACAGAGTCCACAACCATTGCATTCGTTATTTAATTAAATACACTCATTTCGTAGATTGATCTGATACGGGGTCTATTTGACGGTTAGACCTCATTCCCTTGAACACTAAAGTTCTGGTAGTTCTCCCGTTCCTCATCCATGTCGTGAAAGGAGGTGTTGAAAGGAGTCTAGATCCGGCTGTTTAATTATGTAGTAGACCCGATTCCAGGCAAACACTAGAGGGTGCGGTCAGAGGTTTCGCAAAGCCAACGTATCGATCCCAGACTGAAGGGGCTCGGCCGCCGCAGTCCAGAACGCGCGCCGGCGATAACCTAAAACAGCGTCCCGAACACCCCATGGAACCTCCCTGATGCACAATGGAATCGGCATATAGCTGCACGAATAAAAGCGAAACCAAGGCACTTTCCAGGTTGCAATATGACATCGAAGCAGTCGTAGGCCTTTATTCGAGCCATTTCGGGACCTCTGGAGCTTTCCAAAAACCCCATCGAGGTCTGAATACACGGTAACGGTGGATGCGCACCACGTCTTGAGGTCGGTACTTTCTAGACGGATGTTTCTCGACCCCGCGTGGGTGTTGGTCCTTGAACCAGAGACGCTCAATGGTATGGGGGCGCTAGGACGAAGAGAAAAGGTATTCTTGATCACGAATTCGGATTCGAAAACCGTAAACTGAGCGGGAGCGGCATGTACCGCATTGGCGGCGGAGGGTGTTGAAGTGGTGGTAGGGGGAAGGTATATGTGAAGGTGACAGTGGGTTTGGTACATGCATTCGAGCAATCCCCTCGAGAGTCTATCAGTTCCTGTATGCCTGGACGGCGATACAGAAATAGCTGATCGGTCACGCAAATGGGCTGGATCGAGACGGGTTCGCACTCACCAAACCGTATGACTTCATCGTTCACTCACCCGTCGAGGCGACCCCCAGCGAATCGAAGATCGGACCTCTCCTCGCCTTGGGACAGAGACTGCGTTTTCCGGGTTCATTCAGAACGCCCTTGCATGCGCTCGGGATGTAGCGACGGTGATCCAAGTAAGTAGGTATGACCCTCCACGATATGCGGTGAAACGAAAATAAAAGCGACTGACCGAAGCGTCTTCTCCCACCTCTCAACTCGTGTCCTCCCTTTTGCTCTCCCCTTGCCAAGTAACAGATGGAATGTGACCGGTGATTGCGCACACTCGCCCGACGATCGACCCAAGTGGGCACCTGTTTGGCTGTCGAGCACCGATCGAGATCAATCACATCTGATGACTACAGCTCGTCACGATCGCAAGCCGATGAATCAAGAGTGCTCCCTGTTCGTTGATTCTGGTTCCCTGGGACTTAGTGGCACGGAACAAGGCGGAGCCGGCGTGAGCCCCCATTCTCGACCACATGGCAACATTCGAAATGGTTGAAATTACGCAAAGATCTATCCATGTCACCGACGAGAAAACCTTCAGCCCCATTGTATCCTTGTACAAAAAAACCCATTGCAAACCGATAATTAACTTAGCTGCACCCGGCCCGGCCATCTTTTTTCTATCGACGTCCTCCCACGACGGGTATCCCACGACCTCGTGCAAATGGTGACAGGCAAGCGGCCAGAGATTTCTCAACCAAGGCATCCTATCGGCCTGCCAAGTGCGCTGATGGGGAGACTCGAACGGCCCTTCTTGAAGACTTGCTTTTTGTATTGTATCTCGAAGGTTCTGTTCTTCTGTTTGGAGAACGAATCATCTCATGAAGGGGCATTGGCAGGGGGTTGATGTAATCGACTGTGCAAGCACGATTTGACTCCGCTTCGTGGAAATCCTGAGTTGCGAATCGACATGGCATTGTCAGTATTCATTCCTCTGTAAATCCCGAGAAACCCGCCTACCTCTAGTGTGTCTTCAGCGGTGCCAGAGGGCTGAGTCGTGTTCGTGCGGTCCGACCGTGCCGGCGTCTGGGCCACGGGTGCACCCGTGTCATCTCTGGAGGTTGTGTGGCTGTCGCTCGACGTTCGAACAACGGGACGGAAGAGATTGAAGAACGGTTGCGGGTTATTCCTCCTGGTGATCGCCCGGGCGCGTTCAATCATCTCCTCCTCGTCGGTTGAGATCTCGTTGCCGTCCGGGTCCAACCGTGCTGCAATCAAAAGTCTATAATAAGCGCGTTGAATCCGATGCATGCA
>Ga0307515_10001947_pt1 | contig 45737 bp, 51 predicted proteins | sample 17_EM_MG_FD_194513 | JGI IMG/M metagenome (GOLD analysis project Ga0307515, IMG submission 194513) | Populus trichocarpa ectomycorrhiza microbial communities from riparian zone in the Pacific Northwest, United States - 17_EM | ecosystem: Host-associated > Plants > Roots > Unclassified | place... | reverse complement strand
AGAAAGGAGAAAAGCAAGACCTTGACCACGACACTCGACCCGAACGATATCTAAAGGGCGGGTCAATTCTTGGCGCAAATCCCGGGTCAACTCTCAGCGCAAATCAACAGCGTGCTGCAAATTGCCATCAACCTGTGTCGGCAAGACCTTCGCCAGCAGCGTCAAGAACGAGCGTCGATCGGCTTTTGCGCATTCCGTCAGGTAGCTGGTCAGGTCACCGTCTCCAGCGTTCTCTGCGGCCTTAAGAATGGCATCACGAAGCAATGTCGTTGTCTTGTTGTGCGCACCCTTCGGTCTACCGGCCGGATTACCAGATTGACCCTGCTGGAACTGCGTCCTACCCTGTTTTTGGCCTGTATTATCAGGCATAGTTACCCCCTGTCTCAATTTGCTTTGAACAACGATCCGAGGAGCCGGAGGGCGTCTCGACCATGCTTCACCGAATGACGGAAATCTTTCACATATGCACCATGAACATAGCGACCGTGCCTCGATCCGGATGGGGCGCCACCCTTGGCGCCGTGCATGCGACAGACCTTTGCCCCTCTGACCGCAGGGCCTTGGCATTGGAAGCCGGATCGCTTGGATTTTGCGCAACACCGTGGGGCAAGGCGCATGAGGTTAAGTCTGGTTTCTTGATCCAACCCCACCCCCCGTCTCGACATTGCCAACGATGGCTTGCCCACCCTGGTAAACGTGGACATGCTCAACTTTGACTTTCTGTTTGCCGCCGTGACGCTTTCGGTGCAGCGCCTCCATTTGCGCTGGCATGGTGCGTGCCAGCTTCGTGTAGACCTTTTCGATTACCTCTTGCTGATTGAAGTTGTCAGCACGGAATAATTTGCCCGCAAATTTCATCGTCAGAATGTGATTGGCTATGATCTGCGTAGCCAGCATTCCCTCCAGTTCGTCCTTGGGGTTGATCCCAACGAGCGCGGCGGCGATGAACTCGCTTTGTGCAATATCGACTTGCTCCCCCCTGTAAGCGAGCTGCAAGATTTGGTTCATAATACCCTTGATAAAGGTATCATCATCAGAGCCGAATGCTTGACGTGAGAGGCCCGGATGGATTGTCAGCAATCCTTCCTTGAGACCCTGGATCAACTTTGCCTTTTGTGGCCCCTCAGGAGGCGGCGCCGCATCCTTGACTGATGGGGTGGCAGATCCGACAAAGTCGTCATCTGGTAGCTTCAAAGCTTTCCTCGTTAGTTTAGGCTTGTTTGCCATGCACTTGCTATGCCGCGCGATTTGGGAAGACCGAGGGGAAGTCATAACCGGACGCACGAAGCCCGCGTCCAGCAGCCTCCAGCACAAGCTCATTGACAGACTTGCCCTCGCGACCGGCGGCATCAAAGAGCGCGGCACGGAAGCCCTCGCAGACACACCCTCCATTTAATGTGATCGACACTGGCCGAGCGGGATTGGTCGGTGTGTGTTCTTGTGTCATAGGTGCCTCTTAACCAATGATTGGCATGAACATTCAACCACGCGGGCGATCCTGTGGGAATTGGACAGGGTTGGACATGTTTGGCGGCCGCAAGACCCCGACATGACACGATCGACGGAAGATGGCCGTTCACGTTCAGGCAGACAGCGCTGACTCACGTATCGCTTGTCGCACTTCGCTTCTCAAGTGAGAGACCGGGACCAATGCAAATATTGTGCAATTCGCGCAGCTTTCTCTCACGGCCGTTACGTTTGATGCCGACAAATTACCTTTTAAGAGCGCTAATCTGAGATCCTGAAATTCTTTGCCGTTGACTATCGCTTCAAGGGAGTGCTCGTACAACGAGCCGCCATATTCCGGCAAGACACAGCAGGGTCCCACTTTACCGCTCGCCCGAATTTCAACGCCCCGCCATGGGTTCATGCAAAGACGGGTCATCGGTTCGTGTTGCGATCCGGGGTGGAAGTCATCCTCATCATCGATCGTCGCCGTCTCATTGTTCACGCCAGCGCACCGGTGCTTGGATTACCAAAGCGAAAGTCCTCCACCATTTCGGCAAGCAATGTACTAAGAATCACTTCAACACCAAGTCGCCTGCCCAAGTTTATCGCCGCATACACCTGAGCGGCGGCGAGGAGTTGGTCTTTGGTGGACATAACATCTAAAGGAATCGGATTTAGCCCTCCGTCCTCGAGTTCAAAGCTCTTAATCATGTACATCAGCCCAATTCGGTCAATACCGTTTTCGGGTGCACGGGCCACCAAATCAAGCAGAGTTGGTAAATTGTGGGCCGAGACCACGCAGTTGTGCGTGACACGTGGCTTCTTTCCCAACGCGAGAGCACGAGCTAAAATACTCCTCAAATTTTCGGTCATGACCTGAATTTCAGACTTTCGACGAATGGCCGCGTGGAGGTCAGCATCATAACTGTCGAAGCTTATCGTAAGTTCTGCGGCATGAGCTAGAGCGTCGATCTGCACTGCATTGTAGGGTCTTGACAAATTTGACAGGAACGAAACTGAGATACCCTTCTCGCTGAGAAACTGGGCGTATTTCTCCCAACCCTTGTAGATGGTAGCTTCACCCTCGGTCCCGAATCTCAGTGATGCAATTCCCACGGAAACAAATTCGTCCATGAGGCGGTCAAGAATCTCATTCTTGATATGCGCACCTCTAAAATCGGGGCGGCTTTGGTGGCAATAGACGCATTTCAGGTTGCAGTGGCTGGTTAGATCCAGAACTACATGACCCCCGGGCAAAAAATTGCACGCCAACTCATCTAAGTCATAGCTATCGGGATCAGAGCCCAAGAACCCGCCTGGATAAAGTGTCGGACTCAATTCCATCGGCGCCTCCCGATTTTGTGGGGAAGCTTAACCGATTCGCAAAGACACGCTTATAAAAACTGATTTCGCCGGGTCACAGTGCCGGCGGCTCTTCATGCAGACGATAATCGGTGATGTCTTTCGCCTGCTCACCGCCTCTAACCTGACCCCAGTCCCAGGGAATGACGTCCTGAGCATAGACGCCGAACACCATGGTGCCGTCCCGGAACTTGATATCAACCTTGGTATCGCCGGACACTGGCATGGCGCCCCCTTTGAACGGGATTGTGGGATTAGGCATCGTTCACCTCTGTATCGAATGCGTCGAGCACCATGACCAGGGTCTCGGGATGATCGACCACCGCCTGAACGGACTTGCGGATGAAGGCCAGGTCATCCAAATCGAAGTCCTGGACGCCGCCCGTCGCGAGCCGGATGGCGAGGCGGCCTCGGCGCACAATCTCTTCGGGGTTGGGCTTGCGTTCCCCGTTCTCGCGCTGAGGGAGTTGATTGATCGACCCCCTCGCAGTGTTGCCGAGCGTCATGCGAACGTCCTTGGCAATCATGACAGGCGTGCCGTCCGATAGATTGATCTCGGTATCCAGATCGATTTTCATCGAAACGCGCTCCGTTAAGCGAAAAGGGGATGCTCGGCCGTGCCAGCCGCAGAAAAGCGAGACTTGATGGTGTTGACGAGCGTGATTGCGGTGGCCAGGTCAGTGGCATCGGCGGGTAGTGCGCTGCCTCTTGCCCCACCGAGAATCTTGGTGCCGTTAGCCCGATATTCCGTGGTCACGTCCCATGCGGCAGCCAGACCCACGCCGCCCGCCTGGAATGAGAACAGACTCGTGGTGTCCGCATTGTTTCGAATGAAGACGCTGTTCGTGCTGCCGGCGATAATCCTCAGATTATTGCTGGCGTCGTTGAACATGAAGGCGTGAGCGAGTGCAGTCCCTGAGAAGCGAACCTTGTGGAGGTTGGACAGGATAAATGCCGCCCCTAGGGAATAGGTCGCGATGCCCGAATGAACAAGAGCACCCATGGTCGTGCCGGCTTGGGCCGCAAGGCCTGCGCCAGTGGAAGCGACTCCATGGAGGACAATGCCGTTGGCCATAGAGCCGCCGCCGAGTTCTCCGGTTTGAATGAAGCAGCCAGGCGACGGCAGGCTAAAGCAGTTGATGTAGAGCGCGCCTGATCCTGCCAAGGGGGTCACGCCATATGGCTCATAGTCGATCTCACCGCCTACGAGCTTGGCTTCGACACCAGTATGATTACGGGCAATGAAATTGAAGCCAAAGACCGTGCCGCCATCCTGCCGCGCCACTGCATCACCCAGAACCGCCACGATGTCGCCTGTGGCGCCGTCATTGTTCACGAACACAAATAGGCCCGTTATCGGCCCCGCTCCGCCGTCATAGGAGGCGTCAAATGTCTTGGAGATGCCGGTGTAGGTGAATGTCTTGCCGGTCCAGATCGAGCCTTCATTCTCTAACGGCCAGTCGTCGCTGTCCTCGATCAGCTTCTCGATCTTCATCTTCGAACCGGCAACCGAGGTCTGATTGCCCTGCTTAAACAGAAAGGCGCTGACATCCTCTACCGCATCCCCAGCCCCATTAAGCCCTGGCACCATGGAGACGCCAGTGGTGGAGGCGGTGCGCTCTGCGAGATAGGCTAGGAAGGACTTGTCTGTCATCTACTTGCCCATAGCGTCGCTTACCCAGCGTTCGACCACCTGGGCTGTGTAAAGTTTGGCAATTCCGCAGTGGCGGCACGTCACGGGATAAAATTCTGTTCCGGCGGCCGAAATTCCGTTTGCGATGAAGCCTTTGAAAACGGTGTCGCTGTCGGCGTCGCCGTGAACGCCCCATTCCGTAATGCCACATTCAGTACATGGCTTTTCGGGAGCCTTCGCCGCCAGGAAGGCGTTGAACTGCTCAAGCGTTACCGCTGGATCGCTCGTTGGCGTTGCCTCGGCGACTGTGTTGTTTTCATCCATATTTCGCACAAATCCCGTTTGGTCTGTGCGGATTTGACCACGCGCGCTCGACTATGGACATTGGACAGGGTTGGACATGTTTGCCGCACAACAACGGCAACCGTTTAAGGCTTAATTCGGGAACCCCCTTTCAAACACCGCGTTCCGTCCTCTCAACTGGAGGACTCCACGATGCCAAATATCCCCGATCCAATTATCACTCCCGCTATTCTGCCGACTGATTTCGAGAAGGAAGACATTCCCGCCGAAACCGATGACCTACAGTTGGGAGAGCGGGGCCCGAACGGCGAGCCAATCGAGAAGCCCGGTTTTGATCCGGACGACGACTTGCCGTTAGACGGCGTTAAGTAGCGGAACCGCCGCCCAGTTAGCGGCGTTAAGCGGCGTAACTCCCTTGAAAGTCAGATCCTGCCGGTCCACGTGGCCGGCTCTTTTTATGCGCGGAACTTTCCGACGTGTCGCGGATTCATGGCGCAAGTGAATAAGCAAAACGACACCGCTCTCTTTGACCGGCCACCCTGGCCGGTTTTGTTTGCGTGGAACAATCCCTCGCTATTGCCGTTTCCGGCGAAATCAGGGAGTTCGAACATGGATAGTCTTGCCGACGGACTGAACGAAATGCTCGCGGAGATCAACATCGTGAGGCGCGGGATACAGTTGGATGAACCGCGCCGCGAAACCTATGCTCACCTTTGCAGGGCGAAAGAATTGACTGAGCAATTGTTGGCTCAGATAGAAATGACCGAAAGCAGTTCATTCCGCATGGCGGCTGAATAGCTGTCGGACACGGAGCGATGCTATGACCGAGGAAACACGGCAGGTTCAACAACAACAGTCGGATCATCTGCGCGCCTTGCAAACACGAAACGCGCCGTCGGATAATGCACCACAGGTTCTAGATCCATTCCTTGCGATGCGTCAGTTACAGCAGACTCCCTTGCGAATTGCCGAGCAGAGCCGATGACAGCCCCGACAATCGGCGCCTAGATCGGGATGCCGAGATGATCGTAGTACCGTGACACGCGCGGATCGGTCCGATTACCGTTGCGCAGCAATTCAAGTGCTATTGGGTCGCCGGCGGCCACCATGTGAAGGGCGGGTAAGCTTATGTCCAACGGAGAGTTGGGCGACGATTGCCGGGCTATACGATACTCCCTGCACCAGCGCCGAACCGTCTTCTCCGATCTGCCTACGGCATGCGCCGCACGCTGAACGTTTATGACCTCGTCGGGCCGCATCAGCACCGGCCACGGGCCAAGTCCATTGCCGAGAGGATGTTCGTTCATGCCACACCTCGCCGCCGGTCTTTCCGGTCCATCAGCGCAATCGGCGCGTTGATCGGCAACGGCTCGGCATGGAAGGTGTTGCGGAGCTCCTCGGCTTGCCGCTGGCGGCGGAGACGGTCCGCAACTATGGCAGCGCGCCGGGCGTCGTCAAACGAGACGCCCATCTTCGACCGATAGGCACCGAGCTGCTGGTCGTTCAGATAGCGCCCGAGGCCGGTGGCGAGCTTCTCTGCAAGCTGCAGGATGGCGGGACTCATGCGGCCCTCCTTTTCAAATCCTGCCTCGATTGACCGTCAGATTGCGCTGTGAGAGGGTCAGTCACCGGTATGAAACTAGGAGGATTCCCGTGAGCAAGACGCAATTCTACGCCGCTAGCCCATCCGACGACCTCTTCCAACACTATCAATACGAATTCACGGTAGACGTTCATTCGAGTTCGTCGGTCACCCTGCTCGATGGTCATGGCGGCAAGATCACACTCAGCGGCAACGGAATTGTCTTCGACGCTGATAAAGACATGATCCAAGGCACTGTCACGAGTGTCAGCTTCGGTAACGTGGATGGCGCAGTGTTCGCAAAATCGACCGGAAATAACATCAGGGTGGCCAGCCTCGATGAAGATGATAGCGGCCTGGCCTACGTCGATTTTCTCGAAGCGATACATACGAAAAACGACGTTATCCTCGGCAGCAACGAGGCCGACTATCTCTATGGCCTCAACGGTAGCGACAGAATCGACGGCCGTGGGGGCAACGACAACATTTTCGGAGACAGTGACGGGGATCGCTTGACCGGAGGAAAGGGAAGCGATCAGTTCAGCTTCACCCTGGGAAGTGGAAAGGTCGTTGTCACCGATTTTGACGCCGTCGGCGGTGGAGATAAGCAGGACTACCTCTACGCCTACGGAAACCCCTACACCGTCAAGAAAAAAGGGGACGATCTGGTCGTCACCATCGACAACGACACGCAAGTGGTTTTGCTCAGCGTTTCCAAGAAGGACTTCGATGCCGGCGATTTCATGATCTGAGGTCATGCTGCGCCTCGCAAAACGTCATTCCAATCGGTGCCGACCTTCGCCGGAATTTCCACAGCGACAGTGAAGCCTTTCATTGTCAGGCGGTTGCCGAGTGCGAACGCTGCCTTCTGACCCCTGAAGTTTTTATCATTGTCGCCGAACACTGTAACTGCCGTCACACCCTCGGGCGGCATCCACTTTTCCATATTGCCGGCCGTCAGTGCTGCCCAGACCGGCATTCCGAAAAGCCGGCGAGCAGACAAAGCGGTTTCGACGCCCTCGGCAATACCGAGTTGGCTTTCACGGATGGCAAGCCGAACGGCGGCGCCGTCTGTTATCTCGCCCAATACCTTCTTCGGATACGGCACTGACGCCTGTTTGCTCCCGTCGCTAGCCAGATAGGTGCGATGGAGCCCGCAAGCCTTACCGTCAGACGCCTGGATCAGACCAAGCATGCATGGGAATGTGCCGGCGAAGTTTCCATCCTGATCGAGATACAGCGTGCGCGGCGCAAACCGAACAGCACGCAATCCTGCATCAAGGGAGAGCCCGCGTGCACCCAGATACTTGCCGATGACGCCGTGCATCTCTGCTTCTCTGGCCTCTGACCAAATGCCGGCGATGTTCGAGACGCGAGGGTTGGGTTTCGGCTTGCTCTCCATCAAAGGCGCATCGCTTCCGACCACGTCGCTGATGGCAGACTCCGCTTCGGCAAGCGAAAGGCCGCGCGCCTTCTGTACGAGGTGGACGCCGTAGCCCGACCCGCAGTTATTGCAGATCCACGAGCCCGAGCCGTTTTTGTCGTCGAAACGGAACCGATCCTTGCCGCCACACATCGGGCAAGCCGCATGCCTGCCGGTGAGATGCAGTTCCGGAATACCGAGCGAGATGAGGATGCCCCGCCATTTGCCTTTTGAGCGGTCGATTAGTTGTCTGCTCATGAGGATGCCTCCTCAAGGTCATGGATTACACCATCGGCATCGATGAAGCTCTCGCGCGTGTTACTACCTACTGAGGTTTTCCCTTGGTTGTTAAGGTTGTTATTCCCTCTTCCATCCTCCCTCTTCCATCCTCCATCCTCCATCTGAATTGACTTTCGCGTACCGGTACTCGACTGGTCCGCTACCGGTACTGGAATCTTGGGCGTCAAACCTACGTACTTCCGCAACTCGTCAGTGATCGGGTGGACATCATTTGGCTTTTGAGGACGCTGAAACTTCCGGAAATTCCGAATGGCGCCGAACGCCTTGCCGTCGGCATCGTAGCGGGTGACGATGTTGGCGGCCGTCAACTCCGCAAGAAATGCCTCCATCGCGTCCTTGGTGAAGGCGTCCGCCGGGAACACCTTCATCTTGATCGTGAGCGCCTTCCATTCGAAGACGCCCTTGTCGTCGGCCTCTGTCCAAAGGCCAATCAAAAGCAGCCGTGCCGCCATCGAGCACGATACGAATGCTTCATCTGAGAAAAGGCCAGGGTGAACGCTGCGAATCCTAGACATCGGCGCCTCCATGGCTTTGCGAGCGGAGCCGGCCGGCGAGTTCGCATGCGGAACATGCTTCAAGCGCAGTCAGATCGAACCGACCGCGAAGCTCTGGAATGGGATGTTCAGGCGGGGGAGCCTGCCTAGCCAACCATTGCGCGGCACCGAGGACGATCCGACTAGGAGGCGCCGATGGCGCCCCCAATGTCATGTTGCGTTCGGACCTCATGCGGCGATTCCTTCCGCATCGGGCCGCGAAGTGTCGCTGAAGATTTCGACCTCACTCTTCAACGTATATCGCGCATGGGTCCCCGGGAATGGGCCGGCATGCGGTTCATGGATCGTTTCGATCAAAACGCCCATGCCTCGCAGAAGCCAGATGTAGTGACTCCAGCGGGGCCCTGGATGCGTGATCGGGGTGCACCCCTTGTCCCCGGCATTTAGCAACTGCCGAAGCGCCCATGCGGCACGACCTAACGCAACAAGCCGAACTTCGTCAGGGCGAATGCGGAAGGTGATCGTGAGACTGGTTTTTCTCATCTCGCACGTCCCCCGATGCCGGCCAGGTCGCAGACTAGACGCGCGACGACGGGTTGGAGATGGTACTTGCGAGCGATGAAAGCTTGCACACTGAAAGCAGGTGATATATGGCTAGAAGGGTCAGAGGCCGAGAAACCATTGATAACCATTCCAGCCCGGTCAGCGCCTGCCAGCGCTGCCGGGTTTCGCTTTTCATGCTGCATGTCGATCACCTCCGGCCGGGAGGTTTTTGAGATAGTTCTCTAACTCAGCAACCAGAATCAGAGTGCGTTTGCCGGCCTTTCTTGGCGTGAGTTTTCCATCGGCAAACAATTGGTAGATGAAGCTGCGGCCAAGTCCAGATACCTGTATTGCTTCTGGTATGGTGCAAGAAATCTTTTGCATGTGATGTCTCTGTGCTGGGATGCCGCCCGCCACGTATCCACTGGATTACCTATGGACACATGCGATTATCCACAAACAGAGGCGTCTAAATATCTCAAAAAATTCGCTGTGATTATTTTGAGATATTAGGGATCACGCGTTCGCCCTCGTTTTAAGGGAGCGACGCCGGATCGCCGTCGCGCGTCGTTGAACTTACGCGCCAAGTCTTTCACGTGGGCCAACCCGCCTTTTGACTCTGGGTCGAAATTTTTTTCGGTGAAGAAAAGATAAACTTTACAGATGTTTGTCTGGGTCGGCTTGAATCCTCTACGTTGAAGCTCCCTCGAAACGATTTGACAATTTTCCAACAGACCTTTGTCTTTTTCAGCCGTACTGTTCAGGTAGCTGCCCAGCACTCCGGGCCCGTGGGCGTTTTTGGGGCGCCCCCTGTTTCGCCTTTTTTTCTGAAGCAGAGGGTGCTCTCTTGCCGCCGCCTCCAATGCCCTCGAACGCCAATCGCGATCAAGCGATATGCCCCGACCAAGTGCAAATGCGAACAACCGTTCATCGAAATCCAGTTGTTCCTCTTCAAACGGTCGACCAAAGAAACGTCTGGGAAGTTGCGATCGCCTGACTTCAAAATCATTCTTTATCAGCGTAGCCCAAAACCTCGAGCTTACCTCAACTTGGCGCTGATCTTCGAACTCTTGTGCTAAAATCCCGAGATGAGGCAGAGAACGTGCCCCGCTGGATTGAACAGGTTCAGCGGGCGGAAAGAGCTGATTTAACTGCTCCCAATCCAATTCCTCGCGGGGAGACCGAGTTTGATCCATTGCGCACCTCGCAACGCACCTGTGGGCCTGAGGGGAAGCCGGAGGTGCAGCCCGGCTTGTCGGATGGCCGTCCTATCCCCTCTGGTTTGCTATGCTTTCAATTTGATCACGTTAACGGTAGCCTGCGCCAAGTAGAGTGCCCATGCTTCCATTAGCTTTCGCCGCTTCGCAATTGCATCCGAGCGTCGATAGGCGCGTTCAGTCTCATCTCCGACAACGTGCGCCAAGGCAGCTTCCGCAAGCTCGCGAGGAAAACTGGTCGCATCGCCGGCCCAGTCACGGAACGAGCTTCTGAAACCGTGAACTGTAAAATCGACTTTCAACCGTCGCAAAAGCATCGTCATGGCAAGGTTAGAAAGCGGCTTGCTCGGCTTTGTGCCCGGAAAGATAAAGCCCTCTTTTCGCAGTTCGTGCAAAGGTTTGAGAACCGCCAACGCGGCGCCTGTCAGAGGCACCCTGTGTTCCCTCCCCGCTTTCATTCTTGACGGTGGAATTGTCCAGACCTGGGCTTTCCAATCAATCTCTTTCCAATCGGCTTGCGTAACCTCACTCGTCCGCGACGCCGTAAGAATAAGAAACTCCAACATGCGTGCCGAAAGCCCTTCCGACTTTCTGAGCCGACCAATAAGCGCGGGCACATCGGGATAAGGCATTGCTGCGTGATGCCCGCGCGCCAGCTTCTGACGTGCGGGAAGAATATTCTTCAGATGGCCCCGCCACAGAGCGGGATTCTCGCCAGAGCGCCAACCCTTCGCCTTGGCGAAATCCAGCACCCGCTCGATACGGCCACGCAATCTTGACGCCGTCTCTGCCTTTGTCCCCCATATCGGCTTGAGCGCCTTCAGCACGTCCTCGGTTCCGATGGTGGAGACCTTCCGATCCTTCAGGGCTTTGCAATACACAGTGAGCGTCATACGCCACTGGTCACGATGTTTCTCGTTTCGCCACTGCGTTTCCATTGAGGCTAGAAACTTATCCACACAGTCTGAGAAGGAGGGCTCGGCCTCCTTTTTCTTCTCGGCTATGGGATCGCCGTTTTGCTCAACGGTTTTGCGAGCGTCATATGCCCTTGTTCGCGCATCGACCAAAGCGACCAGCGGGTACGCGCCAAGCCCCATCTCGCGACGTTTGCCGTCTTGGGTCCAACGAAACACCCATGATCTATTCAGGTCGCTCGAAACATAGAGATAGAGGCCGCCGCCATCGCTGTAACGGCCGACCGGCTTTTTCTTGACCGCAGCGTCTGTGAGTTTGTTTAGAGGTCTCGCCATCCATTCCCACTTTCGTTCCCACTTTGAAACGTGGCTGCCGGTGAACAATCACGGACACTATAGAACGGATGGCATTGAAAATCCCGCGAAATCTCACCTATTCCCGGATAATCCCGGATGATTGCGGACGATAGTTATGCGGACACCCTCTCCGCCACTCGTAACCAGCTGGATTTTGCAGAGTAATTCGAAGCCTCTGAATGGGTTTGTGCTCACTGAAGTATCCAGGCTTTTCCCTGTACCTCACCCGGAACGGCAACGGACTTCGCTTCCAGCGCCGAATCCCCACGAACCTGACACTCTTCCTAGGTCGCGCTCCAATTCGGCTGAAGCGCTGGCCGACCCCTACGGACATGGCGGCAAGGTGATCCGAGGATGCCGCCTGATCTGAACGCCGGCGATCTCCCGTTCGTTCGACGACTTTCCATCCACCGGAGAATTAACGGATCGATGTGGACAGCAGCACCGCCGGTATCGAGGGTTCATCCGGATCGGTGACAAGCAGGAGGTCTATTCGATCGTCGCTCGCTCGAGCACTGATACCCTCCACCTTATATGGCCGGTCGAGTGGATGCACGGAAAGAAGATGTCCGCCTTTGTCGATGATTCCGATCGCAGCTCCGATGCAGGGCCCATCGCGATAAGCGTCCTCGGTATCTTCCGCAACGGCGCAGACAACCGTGTCGCCGTTGGGCAGACCGGCTGCATCGGTAAAGCAGAAGGGAATGCCCTTGATCGAACCGAGGTCGAACCGATCGATGGCGGATGGTTGGACAGTATCGCTATTCGAGCATCGCACGGCATCCAGGACTTGCTGGAGTGGGTAACGGATGATCGCGTTGTCGGCGTGCCGCGCGTTGCCGCGCTGGAACAAGCGCAATTCATCGCCGGCAACAACGGCCCCCTCGATATTGAGTTCCGCGAACGCATCGTGAAGCGGAGCGAGAATAGGTAGCAAATCCACTTCATGCGGCAGGCCGCTGACCGCGCCGCTCGGGTCAAGTCCGAGGAGAGCGCCGCGACACCGGTTCGATCGTGATCCGGACCCGAGGGCCAGCAGGGCGCCATGTGGAAAATCCCGGAAAGCCGGAACGAGGGCAAGCGCCTCGAGGTCTGGCTTTTGCCGCTTTCGCGCCGTCTTGTCGTTGGGCAACACGCCATCGAACAGACGAATCAGACGGCCGGGTTCATGCACGGCGGTGGAAAACACACCCAGATGCAACTCATCGTCAGCGACGACATACATCGTCGAGCCGATGCACACGAGCCCGCTTGCAGCGCTTATGTGCGGCGGCTGCGCTCCAGGGGCCTCTGCCGAGAGGTCAAGTTTGCGTATCTCGGTAAGGGCGATCATCGATGCGTCCTGTCAGCCTGAATTGCCCAATTCCACCAGCAAGGCCGAAAATCGCTTCCGACTTGAATAATGGCGCGTGATTCGACGGCCGCCCCCAGAATCATACTGGCGTGAACAGTTGCATGGGAAATGGGATTCGAACAGTGGGCCCTGGCATTTGCCAATCCATTCCGGCCCCCACTCCCTGCGCATTAATTACTAGCCAAGCGGATCGGCAATTTGAAGGTAAGCGGCCAAGCTGGCGCAAGCAATCGCAACACTGACCAAGGATAGGGTCTTCGGTATCAGGCGAGAAGCCAGCACGCCCGTGAAAATGAGAACCGCGCCGATCGGGATGCCCTGGTCCACCATTGCCAGACCGAGGCTGGCAATGCTTACCGCGCTGGCGGCCATGGTAAGCGGCGATTCCTCCAGCCTGCTGCTCGCACCGGCGCGGAAAATGATTGCGAAGCGAGGCCAGCTCAGTGAGAGGGCGAGAAGGAGAAGCATGGGGGCGAACTGCATCAGGACGCTCTTTTTCTGGTGGCGACGCCCGCACCGTCCCGATCTCCCGACAAGCGGGGAATGGCACGGCGATCGACGGCATGGAGAGGTTCGGCCCGGTCACGGTGAGATGGCGGAAAGCCGTCGAGGGAGAACGGCGCGGCCCAAGCAGCGACGCCCGGCACAACATCGACGAGAATGTCTTTATCCCTGAGATGCGTGATCTCCTCGCCCCATCGGCCGAAGACCATGGGATCGCCCGATGTCAGCCAAACCACCCGTTTGCCTGATTTGGCGAGCTTCGCCATCATCACGTTGATGTTCTCCTGTCGGTCCCAGGTGCCGCCGCTGCGCCCGTTGATCAGCATGCGTTTTGCCTCGCGCCGCGCCAGTTCCAGCACCTCGGCGGAGACCATGTCGTCGAACAGGATCACGTCGGCCGCCTGTAGGGCTCGGACAGCCTTCAGTGTCAGCAGTTCCGCATCGCCGGGGCCGGCGCCGACGAAGGTGATCCGGCCTCTGGCGGGCGCTTCCGCGAGCCTCTCGGCATCAGCAAGAAGCGCCCCGGCCACGCCCTCCTCCGGCGTGTTGCTTGAAGCGAAGACCTGGTCGGCGAAGCGTTCCCAGAAGATCCGCCGTGCATGGGGAGATGCGAGGCGCGCTGTGACCTGCCCGCGCAGTCGCTTGGCCAGCGTGGCCCAGGCCTTCAGGCTGTGCGGCAGAAGCGTCTCGATCTTGCGGCGAATGGTTTGGGCCAGGATCGGCGCCGCGCCATCGGTGGAGATCGCCACGATGACGGGAGAACGATTGATGATCGAGCCGAACTGGAATTGGCAGAACTCCGGCTTGTCGATGACATTGACCGGGACGCCCGCCATGCGGGATGCCGCGAAGAAGCACCGTGCCTCCGCCTGGTCTTCGCAATCGGCAACCGCCAGCGCCGCGCCGTCCAAATCCGCCGCTTCCCAGCGTCGAGCGTGGTGAACGACGTGTGCAGCAGCATGTTGGGGCCGGCGGGCCAGCAGCGCCAGGCATGCCTGTCCTGGCGCGTCGGCATAGACGTCGACCAGCGCGCCGCAGGCCGCAAGCAGTTCCGCCTTCCAGGCGGCGGCATCCGATCCGCCCGCCACGACGACCCGCCTGCCCTCGAGCGCCCAGAAGACCGGCAGCTTTGCCAGCGGCTCTATACGTGCGGGTACCTCACTCGGCGGCGACAACAAGACATCCATCGATGATCCCCTTGATTTCGGCGCGGCACGAACCGCAATTGGTTCCCGCGGTGGTTTGCACGCCCACCGCCTCGACGCTGTGGCAACCGTCGCGGACGGCGGCAACGATCTGATTGACGCCGACACTGAGGCAAGAACACACCGTGGCCCCGGGATCCGGCTTGTCTGCCCCCGGTCGGCCAGCGACGAGCGCGAAACGATTGCGCAGGTTGCCGTGCTCGGCCGCGAGCTGGGAGATCGCCCAATTGCGCGCCACCGCCACCGGCCTGGGCGCGAGGAAGAAGGCCGCGAGAAGGCGCGGGCCGTCGAAAAAGGCAAGCCGAACCTCGCCGGACGGCTGGTCGGCATAGCCGAGCGGATCGATCCCCGCGGGCAGACCGAAAGTGGCGCGGCACCATTCGGACCAGTCTTCCTGTGGACGATTGAAAGCCAATTCCAGCCGCCAGCCGCCTTGGGCCTTGGCCAGCGCCCAATAATCAGCCTCCAGGCCGCGCGGTTTTTCAGCCGAGACAGCGAAGGCGTAGTGCGCGACCTGGACTGGGCGCGCCGCCACCGCCACATTCTTGGAGGCCGGCTGGCCGGAGATCCTGTCGGTCACGGCAGGCACGACGACGTCAATGCGGCCCTTTGCCGAGAACTGGCCGTTCCAGTGCATGGGCACGAAGATGCTGCCGCGCGCCTGCCTGTCGGTCACAAGGGCGCGGACGACCGCCTTGCCGGTCGGACTTTCAATCTCGACCAACCCGGCATCGCTGACGCCGATCTCAATCGCGTCGCGCGGATGGAGTTCGGCGAAGGGCTCGGCGATATGGGCGGACAGGCGCGCGCTTTTGCCCGTTCGGGTCATGGTGTGCCAATGGTCGCGGATGCGGCCGGTATTGAGGGTGAACGGATAGGCGGCGCTCGTACGATCGGACGACACCGGCTCGACGGCGATGAAGCGTGCACGGCCATCGGGGTGATAGAAGCGGCCATCGGCAAAGAAGCGCGTCTCGCGCCGGTCGGAACCGGCCGGCTGCGGCCACTGGAAGGGCGAAAGCGCGTCGTAGGAGCGATCATCCGGATCGGCATGGGCGCCGATGTCGAAATCGCGGCTGCCATGGTTCTCGAAGGCCGAGAGCGCGGCATGTTCGGCAAATATGCGGGCCGGCGTTTGGTAGTCGAAGGCCTGGGTAAAGCCCATGCGGCGGCCGACCTCGGCGAACTGCCACCAGTCGGCCCGGGCCTCACCCGGCGCGTCGAGGAAATCGCGTTGGCGCGAGATCCGGCGCTCGGAATTTGTCACAGTGCCGTTCTTCTCGCCCCAGCCGAGCGACGGCAGCAGGACATGGGCGTGAGGCGTCGTGTCGGTCTCCTTGAGGACATCGGAGACGACGACGAAGGGGCAGGCGCGCAGGGCCGCCTCGACCGCGTCCGCCTCGGGCATCGAGACGACGGGATTGGTCGCCATGATCCACAGCGCCTTGATGCGGCCATCGGCCACCGCGCGAAACATGTCGACGGCCTTGAGCCCCGGCTTGGACGCAATGGCAGGCGCGCGCCAGAATCGCTGCACCCGTTCGCGGTCGTCTTCGTCCTCGATCGCCATGTGCGCGGCCAGCATGTTGGCGAGCCCACCGACCTCGCGGCCGCCCATGGCATTGGGCTGCCCGGTCAGGGAGAACGGCCCCATACCCGGCCGTCCGATGCGACCGGTGGCAAGGTGGCAGTTGATGATCGCATTGACCTTGTCGGTGCCTGATGAGGACTGGTTGACGCCCTGGCTGTAGCAGGTGACGACCTTCTCGGTCGTTGTGAACAGGCGGAAGAATTCGCGCAGCTGCATGGCCGGCAGGCCGGTCTGCTCCATGAGATCAACAAACGAAAGGGCGCCGGATGCGACGAGCGTCTCGGAGAAACCGTCGGTATGGGCCGCAACATAATTCTGGTCGATCGCGTTGTTTGCCACCAGATGCGCGAAGAGGCCGAGGAACAAGGCGACATCGGCATCGGGACGGATCGCCAGATGCAGGTCGGCAATATCCGATGTCATCGTGCGGCGCGGATCGATGACAACGATCCTCATGCCCGGCCGGCTCGCCTTGACGGCGGCGAGCCGCTGGTAAAGCACCGGATGGCACCAGGCCAGATTGGAGCCGGTCAGGATCACGAGGTCGGCGAGTTCGATATCCTCATAGGTGCCGGGCACCGTGTCCGACCCGAAGGCGCGGCGGTGGCCAGCGACGGAAGACGACATGCAGAGCCGCGAATTGGTATCGATGTTGGCCGAGCCGATGAAACCCTTCATCAGCTTGTTGGCGACGTAATAGTCCTCGGTCAGCAGTTGGCCGGAGACATAGAAGGCGACGGAATCGGGACCATGCTCGGCAATGGCCTCGGAGAACCTGTTTGCGACCAGATCGAGTGCCTCGTCCCAACTCGCCCGCCGTCCACCGATCTCCGGATGGAGGATACGGCCGTCGAGATCGAGCGTTTCGGCCAGCGCCGCCCCCTTCGAGCACAGGCGGCCATAATTCGATGGATGGTCGAGATCGCCGCGAACCGACACCGTTCCCGCTTCACTAACCTGGGCGATGACACCGCAGCCGACGCCGCAATAGGGACAGGTGGTCTTGACCTCCCTCTCCATCATTCCGCTGCCATCAAGTGCTGTTTGTAAGCCATGAAAATGTCTTCGCCACGCACTTCGAGCGGGAATGTCCTGACCTTGCCCTCATCTGCGCCCAAGGCCTTGCCGGTCTCCAGCGAGATCACCCAATTGTGCAACGGGCAGGTGACGGCCGCGCCGTGGACGATGCCCTGGCTGAGCGGCCCGCCCTTGTGCGGGCAGTGGTCCTCGATGGCGAAGACCTCGTTGTCGGCGGTGCGGAACACGGCGATCTTGCCTTGCGGCGTCTTCACGCAACGCGCGCCGCGGAGAGGGATATCCTCGAGCTTGCCGATTGCGATCCAGTTCATGTCCATGATCCTTACTCCGCCGCATCCTGATAGCCGACTGTCGCCATCGGCATGAATTCATGCTTGTCCTTGCCGGAGACGCGCTCCGACCAGGGATCGACCTGGGCAAATCTCTGGCTGAAGACGAAGCGGTCGTAATAGGCCCGGCGCTTCTCGTGGTCGGTCATGATCTGGCGGCGGATTTCGTCGAGGCCGATGCGCTTGGCCCATTTGTAGATGCGTTCGAGATAACGGCCCTGCTCGCGATACATCTGGGTCAGGGCCACGATATACTCGAGCGCCTCGTCCTCCGTCTTCACCAGGCCGAGCACCTCGGTGCCCTTGATGTCGAGGCCGGCGGCACCGGCGAAGTGGATCTCGAAGCCGGAATCGACACAGATCACGCCGACATCCTTGCAGGTGGCCTCGGCGCAGTTGCGCGGACACCCGGACACCGCCATCTTGAGCTTGGCGGGCGTCCAGGAGCCCCACATGAACTTCTCGATACGAATGCCGAGGCCGGTGGAATCCTGCGTGCCGAAACGGCACCAGTCCGAGCCGACACAGGTCTTCACGGTCCTCAATCCCTTGGCATAGGCCTGACCCGAGATGAAACCAGCCTTGCCGAGATCGGCCCAGACGGCGGGCAGGTCTTCCTTCTCGATACCGAGAAGGTCGATGCGCTGGCCGCCCGTGACCTTGACCAGCGGGATTTCGAACTTGTCCACGACATCGGCGATGGCACGCAGCTCGTTAGCGTTGGTCACGCCGCCCCACATGCGCGGCACGACGGAATAGGTACCGTCCTTCTGGATGTTGGCGTGGACTCGCTCGTTGATGAAACGCGACTGGTAATCGTCGGCATATTCATCCGGCCAGTCGCAGACGAGGTAATAGTTGAGCGCCGGTCGGCACTTGGCGCAGCCGCAGGAGGTCTTCCATTCCAGTTCCTGCATGACGGCGGGAATGGTCTTGAGGTGCTTGGCCTTGATAAGCCGGCGCACGTCGTCATGGCCGAGTTCGGTGCAGCCGCACATGGGCTGTACCGCGGCGGGGTTGTAGCTGTCGCCCAATGTCACCGACATCAGCTTTTCGACGAGGCCGGTGCAGGAACCGCAGGAGGCGGAAGCCTTGGTATGGGCGCGGACCTCGTCCAGTGACGTCAGGCCTTTGGCCGTGATGGTCGAGGTGATCTTGCCCTTGCAGACGCCGTTGCAGCCACAGATTTCCGCGTCATCCGGCAAGGCTGCAACGGCCGCCATAGGGTCCAGCGGCGACCCTCCCTGATAGGCCTGTCCGAAGATCAGGGTCTCTCGCATTTCCGAGATGTCGGTGCCCTTCTTCTTGAGGTCGTTGAACCAGGCGCCATCCGAAGTCTCGCCGTAGAGCACTGTGCCGATGATACGGTTGCCCTTGAGCACGAGGCGCTTGTAGACGCCAGCCGAAGCATCGCGCAGCACGATCTCCTCGCGGTCGTCTCCATCGGCGAAATCGCCGAGCGAATAGAGCTCTATGCCGGTGACCTTGAGCTTGGTCGGCGTATCGGAATGGACGAAGGCGGCGCTGCGGTCGCCGGAGAGATGCGCGGCGGCGATCCGGGCCATCTCGTAGAGCGGCGCGACAAGACCATAGACCATGCCGTCGACCTCGGCGCATTCGCCGAGCGCCATGATGGAACCGTCCGATGTCTGCATGCCGTGATCGACGACGATGCCGCGATTGACAGCCAGGCCGGCCTCCCGTGCAAGCGCGACACTGGGGCGAATGCCCACCGCCATCACCACGAGCGTCGCCGGAATGACGCGGCCGTCGTCGAGTTCGACGCCTTCCACCTTGCCATCGCCCACAATCGCCTTGGTATTGCCCTTGCAGATGATCTTGATGCCGCGGCCTTCCAGCTCCTTCTGCAGGAGGTAGCCTGCGGCCGGATCGAGCTGCCGGTCCATGAGCGTCGGCATGACATGCAGCACGGTGACGTCCATGCCCCGGCCGGCGAGGCCGGCAGCGGCTTCGAGGCCGAGCAGGCCGCCGCCGATAACCACCGCCTTCTCGCGCGACTGGGCGGCCAGCAGCATGGCCTGCACGTCGTCGAGGTCGCGATAGGTGATCACGCCGCGCATGTCGTTGCCGGGAACCGGAATGATGAAGGGCAGGGAGCCGGTGGCGATCACCAGTTGGTCGTAGCTCTCGGTCACGCCGTGGTCGGAGGTCACCGTCTTGGCGTCGCGGTCGATCGCGACGATGCGGTGGCCCTTGTAGAGCGTGATGCCGTTTTCGATGTACCAGCCATCGCCGTGTATGACGATTTCCTCATAGGTCTTTTCACCGGATAGAACCGGGGACAGCATGATGCGGTCATAGTTGACGCGTGGCTCGGCGTTGAAGATTGTGACCTGATAGCGGCCAGGCACCTTTTCGAACAGATGTTCCAGCATGCGGCCGGGGGCCATGCCATTGCCGATGATGACGAGTTTTTCGGTCATTCGCATCACTCCGCAGCTTCGACAAAGCGGTGGCGCTCGTAGAGAAACTTGAGCACGGCTTCGCGAGATTTGAGGTAGGTCCGGTCAGCCGCAAGCGCGAGACGATTTCGAGGGCGCGCAATCGGCACGTCGAGCACTTCGCCTATCCGGGCAGCGGGACCGTTGGTCATCATCACGATTCGGTCGGACAGCAGGACGGCCTCGTCGACATCATGCGTGATCATGATCGTGGTGCTGCCGAGGCGGGCGTGGATTTCCATCACCGCATCCTGCAGATGCGCTCGGGTCAGCGCATCCAGCGCGCCGAAAGGTTCGTCCAGCAACAGGATTTTCGGCTCCATGGCCAGCGCGCGGGCGATACCGACACGCTGCTTCATGCCGCCGGAGATCTCCGAAGGCCGTTTGTCCTTGGCATGCGCCATTTGCACGAGGTCGAGATTGCGCATCACCCAGTCATGCCGCTCCGCCCGTGTCTTCTTTCCGGAAAACACCTTGTTGACGGCCAGATTGACGTTTTCATACACTGTCAGCCAGGGCAGAAGGCTATGGTTCTGAAACACCACGGCGCGTTCGGGGCCGGGCGCGTTGACCTCGGTGTTTTCGAGCAGGACCGCGCCGGATGTGACGGTCGTCAATCCCGCGATCAGATTCAGCAAGGTTGATTTGCCACAGCCGGAATGGCCGATGATGGAAACGAATTCGCCCTTGGCGATCGTCAGGTTGATGTTCTTCAGCACTTCAGTGCGGGTTGCTCCGCGTTGGAATGTCTTATCGATGTGGTCGAGCTTGAGATAGGCCGTCATCGTGGTTCTCCCTAATTTGCCGAAGTGCCGCGGGTGACGAAGTTGCCGAGCGCGGCCACCAGACGGTCGAGGACGAAGCCAGTGACGCCGATATAGGCGAGCGCCACGATGATGTCGGAGAGCTTGGAGGAATTCCACGCATCCCAGATGAAGAAGCCGATACCGACACCGCCGGTCAGCATTTCAGCTGCCACGATCGCCAGCCAGGAAAGGCCGATGCCGATGCGCAGACCTGTAAAGATGTAGGGTGCGGCGGCCGGGATCATGATGCGGAAAAAGAACTCCAGTGGATTGAGACACAGGACCTTGGCAACGTTGCGGTAGTCCTGCGGAATATTGCGCACGCCCACGGCGGTGTTGATGATGACAGGCCAGATCGACGTGATGAAAATCACGAAGATCGCAGAGGGATTGGAATCCTGGAAGGCAGCCAGCGACAGCGGCAGCCATGCGAGCGGCGGCACGGTGCGCAGGATCTGGAAGATCGGATCGAGCCCGCGCATCGCCCAGACGGACTGGCCGACAAAGGCACCCATGATGACGCCCGCGATCGCTGCCAGCCCAAAGCCCATAGCAACCCGCTGCAGCGAAATCAGCACCCGCCAGGCAAGCCCGATATCCTGGGAGCCGTAATCGAAGAATGGATAGGCGATCAGGTCATAGCTGTCCGCCCAGACCTGGCTCGGCGGCGGCAGAGTTGCCCCCGGCGAAGAACAGGCAACCTGCCAGACGATCAGGATGGCAGCCAGAACCACCAGCGGCGGCACAATGTTGCGGACGAGAGAGGCAAGGACCTTCTTCGGTTCGAAGCGCGAGGGCTGGGGCGCCTTGAGCGTCACGACTTCGCCTTTCGGGGGCTTGGCATTCGCGGTCGCAAGGCCGGATTTGAGCGCAGTCACAGTCATGAATTTCTCCGAAAATAGGGGGAGGCGGTTGCCGGTGCGATATCGCCGCACCGGCAGTCCTCAGGACACGGCCTTGATCGACAGGCTTTCAAGATAGGCGGCGGCATTTTCGGGATCGAAGACCTTGCCATCGAAGAAGGTTTCCTTGCCGCGCGAGGTGCCGGCGGGAATATCCGCAGCCGCGACACCGAGATCGGCTGCGGCCGCACGCCAGATATCCTCGCGATTGACCTTGTCGATCAGGGCCTTTGTGTCGGTATCCGCAGCGAACTTGCCCCAGCGAATGTTTTCGGTGAGGAACCAGAGATCGTGGCTCTTGTAGGGATAGGAGGCATGGCCCGACCAGAACTTCATATAGAGATCGGTGCCGTCAGCGACCCGACCGTTGCCGTAGTTGATGTTGCCCTTGAGGCGACCGAGAATGTCCTTTGGCGGCACGTTGAACCACTGGCGCTTGCCGAGGATCGCGGCCATCTCGTCCTTGTTGTCCATGACGTCGCACCATTGTTGTGCTTCGAGAATGGCCATCAGTATGGCCTTGGCGGCATTGGGATATTTCTCCACCCATTCGCTGCGCATCGAAAACGCCTTCTCCGGATGCCCCTTCCAGATCTCGCCGGTCGAACAGGCGGTAAAGCCGATGCCCTGGTTCACCAGTTGCTCGTTCCAGGGTTCGCCGACACAGAAGGCGTCCATGTTGCCGACCTTCATGTTCGCAACCATCTGCGGCGGCGGCACAACGATGGTGGAGACGTCGGCATCAGGGTTAATGCCACCGGCGGCCAGCCAGTAGCGGAGCCACAGATCATGGGTGCCACCAGGAAAAGTCATCGCCACCTTGACTTCGCTTCCAGCCGCCTTCTTGGCCGCGAAAGCTTCCTTGAGCTTGGAAGAGTCCAGCCCGACGCCAGTGCCGGCATATTCCTTGGAAACCGAGATCGCCTGGCTGTCGAGGTTGAGACGGGCGAGGATGGACATCGCTACCGGCTGCTTGTTCTGGGTGATCTTGCCTGTTTCCATCAAATAGGGCATCGGGGTGAGGATATGCGCACCATCGATGCCGTTCGCCTCGCCGCCCAGCACGAGATTGTCGCGCGTCGCACCCCAGGACGCCTGCTTGACGACCTCGACATCGGGCATGCCATGTTTTTCAAAGAGACCCTTTTCCTTCGCGACGACCAGCGCCGCTGCGTCGGTCAGAGCGATGAAGCCGAGTTTCGCGCCCGTCACCTCCGGCGCGGTCGTCGCAGCATGCGCGCCATAGGGTAGAAGCCCGCGCGCCGCCGCCAGCAGGGCAATCGTTCCTGCGGTGTTTTTCAGAAATTCGCGCCGTGAGCCGGAAGAGATCGCTCTTGTCTTGTCGCTCGGGTTCATTTCAATGTCTCCTGTTTGTCGCCGCCTTGTCTTGCGACGGCCGCCTGGGGAAAAGAAAAAGCCGCTGAGCAGAAATCACACAGGCTCAGCCAATGCGATTTCTGTTCAGCGGCTTTGCTGTATGGGAGCGCCCACCGTTGGACGCAAATAGGCTTGTTGCCCTTAATACCGAACATGCAATCAGCGTGCCAGTTACGAAAATCGCGACCCGGCGTTAAAAATCAACAAGCTAAAGCAGCGGGTTACGATCGCCCGCCTTCGGAGTTTGGTGTTTTTTTAGTCGGCTTATTTTGCGATGCACAATAAATCGGCAGGCTAGGCCGGCTGTTTCTGCTGCTGCGCGATATATTCGTCCAGCCTATCCGGATCAAAGCGGCCACCATCGAAAAACCCGTCCGGGCCCAGGGTCAGCGCCCCCGACGAGCCCACCGGCGTCTCCGCCGTCAGGGCGCCCTCGACCTTGGAACTGGCCGATGGCATGGCGATGCCAAGTGCCTTGAGCGCAGACCGATAGATATCCGGCCGGTAGGTTTCCGCGGCGATCCGCCGGTGATCGGCACTGTGGGCGATCTGTCCCCACCGGACCATCTGGCTATAGAACCAGAGGGCATGGCTTTTCCATGGGAATGTCGCGGCCTTGGCATTGGGCACGAAGAAATCCGCAATCTCCTTCACGGCGCCGCCGCCGACCTGCAGGTTCCCCGTAAGGGCCGGCAGCAGCAGGTCCGCGTCCCGACCGACATAGGCGGGTTGCGCCAACAAACGTGCAAGCTCTGCCTTGTTTTCAGGCTTCCCGCACCAGAGTGACGATTTATGGAGCGCGACGAGCAAGGCCGCCAGGGCCTCCGGATGCGCCTCGGCCCAGCGCGCGTTGACGCCCAGCACCTTTTCCGGGCTCGACTTCCAGATCGCCGCCTTGACGGTCGCAAGATGGCCACCGCGCTTGAGGACGCCGAAGGTATTCCAGGGCTCGCCGGCGCAATAGCCGTCGATGATGCCTTCAGCCAGCGCATCCCCCATATCTTGCGGAGGCAGCACCACGATCTCGATATCGCGGACAGGATCGATACCGCTGGCGGCCAGCCAATAGCGGAGTTCGTAGTTGTGACCCGAATAGGGATGGACGACACCGAAGCGCAACGGCTCGCCGACACGCCGGGCAATGACCTTGCCAAGTGCTGCGCCATTGGCGCGGGCGTCGAGATCGGCAGTGGCGCCCTGCTCCGCCATGGCCTGCCACAAAGCAGACGAGACAGTCACCGCGTTGCCGCCAAGCCCCAGCGCCATCGGCACGACCATTTCGGGGGCCGGCGCGCTGAGGCCGAGATTGCAGGCGATGGGCATCGGCCCGAGGATGTGCGCGACGTCGAACTGGCTGACGGCGAGGCGGTCGCGGATGCTGGCCCATGACCGCTCGCGGACCAGGGTGAGCGTGATCGCCTCTTTCTCGGCAAAGCCCTTTTCCAGCGCCACGACGAGAAGCGCGCTGTCGAGCAGCGGAACGAAGCCGGCGGTGATTTCATGTCTCATCGTCATTCCCTCGCTCCGGGATCGAGCAGGCTGGCCGCCGTGACGAGGCTCTGGGCGATCTCGACGATCTTGCGGTTCTGGTTCATCGCCGTACGACGCAACAGCGTATAGGCTTCGTCCTCGGACAAGCCGCGCGAGCGCATCAACAGTCCCTTGGCACGATCGACCACCTTGCGGCTTTCAAGTTCTCCGCGCGTCTCCTCCAGCTCACGGGTGAGCCGGGAAAAAGCATTGAAGCGGCTGATCGCCATTTTCAGGATCGGCCGCACCCTCTCCTGTTTCAGCCCGTCGACGATATAGGCGGAAACACCGGCCTCGACCGCGGCTTCGATCGAGGCCTCGTCGGACTTGTCGACGAACATGGCGATTGGCCGCTGCACCGCGCGCGACAGCTGAAAAATGCTCTCCAGCATATCCCGGTTGGGATTTTCGAGGTCGATCACGATGACGTCGGGATTGAGTTCGGCGATGCGGCGCGCGAGGCCATGCATCTGCTCGATGATCGTCACCTGGTCATAGCCAGCGTCGCGCAGCCCTTCCTCTATGATGGCGGCGCGAATACGATTCTCATCGATGACCAGTACCTTCAATCCGCTCAACTGCATTCGGTTTTTCGATTGGAGGACGCCGCCTTGTGGCGGCAGAACATTTGCAATGCAGCATCATATGTCGGAAATCAAGTTCGCGAACGATCGACAGACACGGAAACCCGGTTGATCGACAGCGGCTATTCAGCCCACTGCAGCGATCTCCTGGAGTTCGATTTGAACGGCGGCCTGAAAATCCAGTATTTGCGATCGGATTTCGCTTTCCGCCACGCCCATCGCCCGCATCCCGGCCGCCATGGATTGTACCAACTCTTTCCACGCCACGGCGGCGGCCGCGCCATGAATCTCGTTGAGCATCGATGCCGCCCGTTCGATCTCCACCCGACGCCGCGCGGCTGGGAATGCGATGGCGTGGAATGTCATGCAATGCTCCTGAGAAAATCGAATCGCTTCGGTTTTCCAAGCTGCACGGCAGATGGTTAAGAATTGACTTCATGCGGCCGTTTGGGGAAGGCGAGGCTGTCAAAAAGACCTTGATCCTCGACGCTCCCCCCGCCTTACACGTCGAGCGTCGTCGAGTGCTCCCATGCCGTGAATTGCCCGCAATAGGCATTCCATTCGCCATGCTTGAGCTTCAGGTAAGCCGCTGAGAAATCGGCACCGAGCGCCGCCTGAAGCTCCGTATCCTTCTCGTATTCGCGCAATGCATCAAGAAGATTGAGCGGCAGCTTCGGCGCATCCTTGATCGTGTGACCGTCCTTGTACATGTCGATATTGTGGTGCGGGCCGGGATCGGCCTGGCTGCGCATGCCTGAGAGCCCGGCGGCGATAATGATGGCCTGGAGCAGGTACGGATTGACGGCGCCATCCGGCAGGCGAAGCTCGAAGCGACCCGGACCCGGCACGCGAACCATGTGCGTGCGATTGTTGCCGGTCCAGGTTACCGTATTCGGCGCCCATGTCGCACCCGAGATCGTGCGCGGGGCATTGATGCGCTTGTAGGAATTGACCGTCGGATTGGTGACGGCCGCAAGCGCCGATGCGTGCTTCATGATGCCGCCGAGGAAGGTGCGACCCCGCACCGACAGGCCGAAATCCATCGATGGATCGGCGAATGCATTGGACTTGCCCTCGATATCCCAGACCGAGATATGCGCGTGGCAGCCGTTGCCGGTCAGCCCCTTGAACGGCTTGGGCATGAAGGTCGCGCGCAGGCCATGCTTTTCCGCCACCGACTTGACCATGAACTTGAAGAAGGAATGCTTGTCGGCGGTCTGCAGCGCGTCGTCGTATTCCCAATTCATTTCGAACTGGCCGTTCGCGTCCTCATGGTCGTTCTGGTAGGGCTTCCAGCCGAGTTCCAGCATGTGGTCGCAGATCTCGGTGATGACGTCATAACGCCGCATCAGCGCCTGCTGGTCGTAGCAGGGCTTTTCGGCCGTATCGAATTCGTCGGAAATCTTCGAGCCATCAGGGGAAATCAGGAAGAATTCCGGCTCGACGCCGGTCTTCACCCTCAGGCCATCAGACGCCGCTTCCGCCACCAGGCGCTTGAGCGTATTGCGCGGTGCCTGGTCGACCGGCTTGTCGTCCATCCAGCAATCCGCAGCGACCCAGGCGGTCTCCTTCTTCCAGGGAAGCTGGATGGCCGACGAGGCATCCGGCCTGGCGAACAGGTCGGGATGCGCCGGCGTCATGTCGAGCCAGGTCGCGAAGCCGGCAAATCCGGCGCCCTCTTCCTGCATGCCCTTGATCGCAGCCGCCGGCACAAGCTTCGCACGCTGCGCCCCGAAAAGATCGGTGAAGCTGATCATGAAATATTTGACGCCCCGCTCCTTGGCCCAGGCTTCAAGATCGATTGTCATCCGTCGGTTCCCCATTATTTGTTTTCGATCGGCTTTTGAGGCCTTATTCAGCAGGTTCGCACCGCACCTCGGTCCGAACGGAATTCGCTATGAAGCACTCGTCATGCGCCGCATGATGAAGTTCATCGATAATACTAGCCGCAGGCCGCGCGCCTTCCCAGTCGATACGTGGCTTGAGCGTGACGCGGGACACCCAGAAGCGCCCCGCCTCGTTCTTCGACATCACGCCTTCGGCGATGTCTTGATAGCGATTGACCACCAGCCCCCGCTTTGCCGCGAGGTAGAGGAATGTCAGCATGTGGCAGGAGGAGAGGCTGGCGATGAAAGCCTCTTCCGGATCGACGCCCGAGGGATCGGAATAGCGCGGCACGACATGCGGCGACGAGGATGCGCGTATGCTCACGCCACCGTCGAAAGACCAGCTATGTCCGCGGCCATAGCGATTGTCGGTGAACGGCTCCTCAGGAGCGCGTTCCCAAACAATCGTGGCCGTGTAGCTCGCCATGTCAGAAGCCGCCCTTGCCCGGTATCCAGCTGGTACCGGCGAGTGGAACCTGCGCCATGGCGGAAGCCTCGATCGTCAGCGCCACAAGGTCTTCCGGCTCGAGATTGTGCAGGTGGTTCTTGCCGCAGGCGCGCGCGATCGTCTGCGCTTCCAGCGTCATCACCTTGAGAAAGTTTGCCAGACGCCGGCCGGCGGCAACCGGGTCCAGGCGCTTGGCCAGTTCCGGGTCCTGCGTCGTGATGCCGGCGGGGTCCTTGCCCTCGTGCCAGTCGTCATAGGCGCCCGATGTCGTACCGAGTTTCTGGTATTCCTCTTCCCAGTGTGGATCGTTGTCGCCGATCGCCACGAGTGCCGCCGTACCGATGGCGACCGCATCGGCGCCGAGCGCCAGCGCCTTGGCCACATCGGCGCCCGAACGGATGCCGCCGGAAACGATCAGCTGCACCTTGCGATGCATGCCGAGTTCCTGCAGCGCCTGGACAGCGGGGCGGATACAGGCCAGCGTCGGCATGCCGACATTTTCGATGAACACGTCCTGCGTCGCCGCAGTACCGCCCTGCATGCCATCAAGCACCACCACATCGGCGCCGGCTTTCACCGCGAGCGCCGTATCGTAATAGGGCCGCGCACCACCGATCTTCACATAGATCGGCTTTTCCCAATCGGTGATTTCGCGTAGTTCCAGGATCTTGATTTCAAGATCGTCCGGGCCGGTCCAGTCGGGATGACGGCAGGCCGAGCGCTGGTCGATGCCCTTGGGCAGGTTGCGCATGTTGGCGACGCGGTCGGAAATCTTCTGGCCGAGCAGCATGCCGCCGCCGCCGGGCTTGGCGCCCTGCCCCACCACGATCTCGATCGCATCGGCGCGGCGCAGATCCCTGGGGTTCATGCCGTAGCGCGAGGGCAGATACTGGTAGACCAGCGTCTCGCTATGGCCGCGCTCCTCGTCCGTCATGCCGCCGTCGCCCGTCGTGGTCGAGGTGCCGGCAATCGTCGCACCGCGACCGAGCGCTTCCTTGGCATTGCCCGACAGCGCGCCAAAACTCATCCCGGCAATGGTGATCGGCGTCTTGAGCCGGATCGGCTTCTTGGCGAAACGCGAACCGAGCACGACGGATGTATCGCAGGTCTCGCGATAGCCTTCGAGCGGATAGCGCGAGATCGAGGCGCCGAGAAACAGCAGGTCGTCGAAATGCGGCACCTTGCGCTTGGCGCCGCCACCCCGGATATCATAGATGCCGGTCGCCGCCGCGCGGCGGATTTCCGCCAGCGTGTAGTCATCGAACGTCGCTGACTTGCGAGGCGGCGTATAGGGATTGTGGTACGACATGAATGCCCTCTCGTCGCTCAGTATGCGTCGGCGTTGTCGATATTGAAATTGTAGAGTTTGCGGGCCGAGCCGTAGCGGGTGAATTCCTCCGGCTTGACATCGGTCACACCGGCTTTCTCCAGAAGCTCGGCCAGAACCGTTATATGCTCCGGCCGCATTTCCTTCTCGATGCAATCCGCGCCGAGGCTCTTCACCTTGCCGCGCACGAAAAGCTTGGCCTCGTAAAGCGAGTCCCCCAGCGCATCGCCCGCATCGCCCAGCACGACCAGATGGCCGGATTGACCCATGAAGGCCGACATGTGGCCAATATTGCCATGCACGACGATATCGATGCCCTTCATCGAAATGCCGCAGCGCGAGGCCGCATTACCCTTGATGACGAGCAGCCCGCCGCGACCGGTGGCGCCGGCATACTGGCTGGCATCGCCCTCGATGACCACGGTGCCCGACATCATGTTCTCGGCGACGCCCGGCCCGGCGGAACCGTGGACGGTGATCGTGCCACCGTCATTCATCCCGGCGCAATAATAGCCGACCGAGCCTTTGACATCGACATTGACCGCCGCATCTACACCGACCGCCACCGAATGGCTGCCACGTGGATTGATCACCTCGAATTGCGTATCGTTGGCACCTTGGGGAAGCGCGTGCAGAGCGCTGTTGAGTTCCCTGAGGGGCGTCGTTGAAAGATCGAAAACCGGCATTAGAAAACTTTCTCGCTATAAAACTTTCGCGCTCTTGCCGGCTCAGGCGGCTTTTTCATGGTCCCAGAAATAGACGGTGGCGGGCTCCGGCTCCCACACACGAGCGTTCTCGATCCCCGGCAGGTTGACGAGCGCGCGGTATTCGGAGCCGAAGGCGACATACTGGTCGGTCTCGGCCATCACGGCGGGCTTGCAGGCGATCGGATCGCGCACCACGCCGAAGCCGGATTTCGTGCCGACGACGAAGGTGAAGAACCCGTCGAGATCGTCGAGCGCGCCGGTCAGCGCTTCGCCGAGGTCCTTGCCCTTGGCCATCTCGGCGGTGAGATAGGCGGCGGCGACCTCGGTGTCGTTCTCGGTCTCGAAGGTCATGCCCTCGCGTTTGAGCTCCCGGCGCAGGTTGTTGTGGTTGGACAGCGAACCGTTATGCACCAGGCACTGGTCGCCGCCGGTCGAAAACGGATGCGCGCCGAGCGTCGTCACCGCCGATTCCGTCGCCATCCTGGTATGGCCGATGCCATGCGAACCAGACATTCCGCGCACGTCGAAGCGAGCGACGACATCCTTGGGCAGGCCGACTTCCTTGTAGATCTCGACGCTGTCGCCCGAACTCATGATCTTCACATCCGGGCGGATTTCGGCAATTTTCGAACGGATCGAAGAGATGTGATCGGAATCGAAGTCAACCACGGCATGGGTGCTCTTGATCGTCACCGCCGCATCGATGCCCACGCGGGAGAGATCTTCCGCCAGCCCCGCGAAATCGATCTTCGGCTTGGCCGATTGGAGCGTGACCTTCGCGCGGCCTTGGGCGGCCGAACCGTAGATGGCGATGCCGGCCGAATCCGGCCCCCGATCCGACATCGTGATCAGCATATCGGACAGGAGCGCACCGAGTTGAGGCTCGAGACTCCGATCCTTCAGGAACAATCCGACAATGCCGCACATAGCCAACGTCTCCGCTTTGTGTAAGTGGAGTCGAGTGCTAACAGAGGATGGCGGTCAAATCAACCTTGAGGAATAAAATATTCTTCTTAGGAAAACAAATCCGCTAGAATGACTGGCTGCCCAGTATGGCTGCCAGCAGTTCGCCTTCGATTTCGGAAAGCTCCGCCGAACCGCGCTTGCGCGGATGCGGATGGGGCACGGCCATATCCTTGGAAATACGGCCTTCCTCCAGCACGATCACCCGGTCGGCGAGATGCACCGCTTCGCTGACGTCATGGGTCACCAGTACCGCCGTGAAACCCTGTTCGCGCCATACGCGGCTCATCAATTGCTGCATGCTGATGCGGGTCAGCGCATCGAGCGCGCCAAGCGGTTCGTCGAGCGCCAGGAAATTCGGCTTCGATACCAGCGCCCGGGCCAGTGCCACGCGCTGCCGCTGGCCGCCTGAAAGCCGCGACGGCCATTCCTTGGCCTTCTCGGTCAGTTGCACCTCGTTGAGCGCGACCCTTGCCTTTGCTCTCCCGTCGGCTACGGGAACCCCCTCACCAAGACCAACCGCAACGTTGTCGGCCACGTCGAACCAGGGAAGCAACCTCGGCTCCTGGAACACGATCCGGCCATTGGGCGTGGTTTCCGTGCCGTCGGCGCTGTGGAAGGACAGGCTGCCATCCGTATGGCTGTCGAGCCCCATCAGGATGCGTAAGAGCGTGGACTTGCCGCAGCCGCTCTTGCCGACGATCGCCAGGAATTGCCCTGCCGGTACTTCGAGATCGATGCCGCGCAATACACGGTTCGCGCCGAATGTCTTCTCGATACCTTCGAGACGCAGCCCGACAGCGCGTTCGCCGGCCTGGCCGTTCGAAACGTTCTCCGGTCGAATGCTTGTGCGCAGGGTTGATGCGGTTGCCATGGAAGATCCTCTTACTTTTGGTAGGCCGGGTTCCAGGAAAGCGCCTTGCGCTCCAGGAACCGGGCGACGACATCGGCGAGCTTGCCCAGCAGCGCATAGATCACAAGGCTCAGCACCACGACATCGATCATCATGAATTCGCGCGCGGTGTTGGCCATGTAGCCGATGCCGGATGACGCAGCGATCGATTCCGATACGATCAGCGTCAGCCACATGATACCGAGCGCATAGCGCAAGCCGATGAAGATCGAGGGAAGAGCACCGGGAAAGATGACCTTGCGGAACAGCGACCAGTTGCCCATGCCGTAGACGCGTCCCATCTCGATCAGGTCGCGATCGACATTGCGCACGCCGTGATAGGTGTTGAGATAGACTGGAAACAACACGCCGAGCGAGGTGAGGAACAGCTTGGATTCCTCCCCAATGCCGAACCACAGGATGACGAGCGGTATCATCGCCAGATGCGGCACCGTGCGCACCATCTGCAGCGTCGTGTCGGTCAGTTGCTCGGAAAGCTTCGACACCCCATTGGCGATGCCGAGCAGGAAGCCGATCGACCCGCCAACCAGAAGACCGGCGAACGCACGACCGGCACTGACGGCGATATCGTGCGGCAATTGCCCGGTTCGGCTCGTTTCCCAGAAGGCGACGACCACATCGGCCGGCGACGGCATGACGCGGGCCGAGATCCAGCCGGCTGAGCACAGGAACTGCCAGATCAGGATGACGGCCGCCGGCACGGCATAGGGCAGCAGATTGCGCGGCTCGAATGCCGGCAGCCTGATGCTGGCCGGCTTGGTCCGGCGCTCGGCGCCGATTGCCGGTCCCTCATATGTGTCGATCGTGGTCATTGGATCATCTCCGTTGCGGTCATCCCAAGGCCTCCCTTCTGATGCAGGTGACGCGGCGATTGCCCGCCGCGCCAATCGTCCAAATCACGATCCCGAGACAACCTTGAGGTTGCCGCCATGGCCGCCGCCGCCGAAGACCTGCGCCTGTGGAAACTCGCTGTTGGGGTTGACCGTCTTTGCACCGCTATCGATGCCGAGTTCGGGGAACAGCAGTTCGGCGACCCTGTAGGCCTCTTCCAGATGCGGATAGCCCGACGCGATCAGCGTATCGATGCCGATATCTTGGTATTCGCGCAGCCGGGCCGCGACCGTCTTCGGCGAGCCTACAAGTGCCGTGCCGGCGCCGGAACGCACGAGGCCGATGCCGGCCCAGAGGTTCGGGGAGACTTCCAGCTTGTCGCGGCGGCCGTTATGCAGTGCCGCCATGCGCTTCTGGCCGACGGAATCCGCCTCGGTCACGAAGCGCGCTTGGGCTTCGGCGATCGTATCGTCACCGAGCTTGGAGATCAGCTTGTCGGCCGCTTCCCAGGCCTCGTCGTCGGTTTCGCGCACGATGAGATGAAGACGGATGCCGAAGCTGGGGATACGGCCGGTCTTGGCACAGGCCTTGCGGACGGCTTCGATCTTTTCGGCAACCTGTGCCGGGGGTTCGCCCCATGTCAGATATTTGTCGGCGCGGTTGGCGTAGAAATCGATGCCTGCATCCGAGGAGCCACCAAAATAGAGCGGCGGGCGGGGCGATTGCACCGGCGGGAAGCCGAGCCGCGCGCCCTTGGCCTGGATATACTTGCCGTCGAGCGTCGCTTCGCCCTTGGCCAGCAGCGCTTCGAACACGTCGAAGAATTCGTCGGCATGATCGTAGCGCTCGTCATGCGGCAGAAAGATGCCGTCGCCGGCAAGCTCGGCGGGACTGCCGCCCACCACGATGTTGAGCAGCAGCCTGCCGTTGGAAATGCGGTCGAGCGTGGTGGCAAGGCGCGCATAATAGGCAGGCGACGCGGTTCCCGGCCGGATGGCGACAAGGAACTTCAAACGCTCGGTCGCCGTGGCGAGGGCCGCGGCGGTGACGAAGGATTCCTCGCACGCGACGCCTGTCGGCAGCAGTACGCCGGAATAGCCGAGTCGGTCGACCGCCTGGGCGATCTCACGAAGATAGCGGAAATCCGGCGCACGGTTGAGTTCACTCGAACCGAGATAGGTTCCGTCACCCGATGTCGGAATGAACCACATGAAATCGATCGGTTTCTTTTCGGCCATGAAAACTACTCCTTGGAAGGGGATTGCGGCAACGCGTTCAAGAGGCCCGGGGGCGCCAAACGATGTCGCTGATGTTAAGCTTCTTTGGCAGAATGCCAAGTCCATGGAACTCGTCGGCAAGTGCCTGCTGATAGGTCACGGCCTCGTCCGTCAGCAGGTAGACCCTGCCGAGATCGGCGCCGGGCCGGGTGAGCACGATACGGGTCACCTCTTCCTTGACGCCGGTGATCGACGCAAGCGCCTTGATCGTCTCGTCGAGATTGGACTGTGCGGCCGTACCGACCTTGGTCAGTTCGTCGATCACCTCTTCCACGATCTCGGGATTTGCGTTCGTGAAATCGGTGTTGCCGAGATAGAAGCTCCAGGACTCGACGATGCCGTCGGCCGTAGTCAACACACGTGCATCCGGATCAGCTTCGGCAACCGCGAAATAAGGATCCCAGATCGCCCAGGCGTCGATCGAATATGTCTTGAATGCCGCAGCCGCATCCGGCGGCGGCAGGTCGACTGCCGTAACGTCCGCAACCGTGAGGCCCGCCTTGCGCAGCGCCTTGACGGTGAAATTATGCGCGCTGGAGCCGCGCTTGAAGGCGACCTTCCTGCCCTTCAGGTCTTCCAGCTTCTGGATCGGGGAATCCTTGTGGACGAGGATCGCCGAACCGGTCGACGGGCCCCGGTATGCGCCGACATAGACGAGGTTGCCGCCCGCCGCCTGGGCGAAAAGTGGCGGCACGTCGCCGGTCGGGCCGAAATCGAGCGCATTGGCGCCGAGCGCTTCGAGCAGTGGCGGGCCGGAGGTGAACTCCGCCCAGGTGACGCGGACGCCGTGCGGCGCCAGCCGCTTCTCAAGCGAGCCGAGGCTCTTGGCGAGCGCGAGCACGCCGTTTTTCTGCCAGCCAATCCGGAATGTCGTGGCCGTAGCGGCCTGCGCCGTACGGATGTTTGGCATGGCAAGCGCGGCGCCCGCCGCTCCGATGAGTCCCAAAGTCTGCCTGCGTGTGAACATCGTCTCTTCCTCTGCTGGTCCAAGCCTGTGAGCGCGCCAGCTTTCGCGGCAAGCATCGTTCTCCTATATTGATATAGTCTATCAAATTTATCGAGATAATAAATTTCTAAATTGAATGCAATTTCTGGATCAAAATTCCGGATACGGCGAAATCCAGAAATCATGACCCAAATTACGGGCCGCTTGCCCACCATCAGAAGGAGAGGGAATCAAGCCGCGTCCGTGGCAACCTTGCCGCGAGCGGCAGTAACGGTCTGCGCGACCTCCGAGGCGACGAGCGCCGCATGCTCGGAGACCTGCGGCAGCCCCATCAGTTCGCCGAACGTGCCGCGCGCAAGCGGCCCCGCCACATAAAGGCCGGGCGTCGCCTCGCCGGCCGCGCCGGTTGCACGGGCATGATCATCGCAGGCGATGCCAAGACGCGCGGGATCGGCTTCAATCAGTCCGTCGGCGGAAAGGCCGGCGAGATAGGGCTGGCTTTCGATGACGGCGCCATGCGCCGGACCCGTGGTCACCACGACGGCATCGAAGTCGCGGATCAGCGTGCCGCGCTGATGAGCAAGCCTGAGCACCGTCCTGATCTTGGTGCCGTTGTAGCAGACGGCGCCGACCGAAGCTGCGAGCACGTCGAGTTGTCCCGATGCGATGGCGCCGTTGACGCTTGCCTCGACCTGCGGCGCGATGCGGAAACGGTGCACGTCCCAGAACGGCCTGAGATGGCGAACAAGGCGCTTGCGCTCCTCGACCGGCAGGTTGGTCCAAATCTGACGGCCCTGCGCCCGCACGGCATCGATGACCGCGTGCCAGCTGAGATCGAAGATCGCCGCATCCCGGATCGCTTCGCGGATGCGTTTCGACAAAAGCCGGACCGAGCGGGTCGGACGCGTGGTGAAATCGCCGAACGGTTCCTGAATTTTCGGCGCATGCCCGCGCGAACGCAGGCCTCGGCGCGATATGGCTGATATCGGGCCCTTGTGCCCTCCATCCACGAGCGCGGCAATCACATCGGCCGAGGTCAGTCCGTTGCCGACGACAAGCACCGAGTCATCGGGACGCACCGACTTGAGGGCGCCGGGCCTAGTCGCATCGGCGACGAAGCGGGGATGGCCTTCGAGAAACGCGGCAAGTGGCTTTGGCGCCGCCGGCGCCGGATGGCTTGTAGCGATAACCACGTAATCGGCCTCGACGGTGCTTCCACCCTCCCCGTCGATTCGCCAACGGCCGCCGGTTCGCTCCACCCCGGCCACACGTGTCCTCAGATGTTCAATTCGGCCGGATTTGATGAGCGGAGAGATTTGGGCATGCACGTAATCCCCGAATACCCTCCGGCGGGGATAGATGCTGCCATCGGGCCACGCCACCTTGTCGTCGCCGGCGATCGCATCCGTCTCGGCGATCCACTGGATGAAGCTCTCGGGCTCATCAGGGTCGAGGCTCATCTTCGCCGCCGGCACATTGATCCGGTGCACAGGATCGAGCGATTCATACGCCACGCCCATGCCGATCTTCTCGCGCGGCTCGAACACGATAACGCGGGCCTTCAGTCCGTCGGCCCGCCCGAGATGATAGGCAACCGCCGCTCCTGTGAAGCCGCCACCGATTATGGCGATTACCGCCCTTGCATCCATCTGCGCCACGTTTACCATCACCTTCTGCATCATGATCACAATATATTGTCTATAAAATTTATTGACAATACGGAATTTGCAACTAGGTTCCAGCCAGAGTGCCGCATGCCGGCGACAGAGACAAGACGTGGAGATACCAATGACCCTGGCTCAAAATGCGGCCCGCGCCCCGGACGAAAATCGCTTTCCCGCCAATGCCTTGCCGGCCGACGTCGGCAGCGTGAAGGGGGCAATGCGCAGCCTGGCGGGGGGAATCTCGGTCATAACAGCAGGAATCGGCGATGATCGGACCGGCGCGACCGTGACCACGGCGACGGCGCTTTCGATGGATCCGCCGACCATGATCGTCAACATCAACAAGAGTTCGTCGTCCTGGCCGGTGATCGAACGCCACCGTCATTTCTGCGTCAATATCCTGTCGACGGACCAGCAGTTCGTTGCGGAAAAATTCGCCGGCTTCGGCGGCGTCAAGGGTCTCGCCCGCTACGAGGGTGCCGAGTGGATCACGCTCGAAAGCGGCGCACCGGTCCTGGCCGACGCGCTTGCGGCGATCGATTGCGAAGTCGAGGAAATCATCGAGCGCCATAGCCACGCAATCATCATCGGCCGGGCCGTCGCAGTGCTGAAGGGCGAAGGCCGCTCGCTGGTCTATAGCGGCGGAAAATTCGGGCACTTCGCCGAATAGGCTGAAGTCGGGCGGCGGCGGATCGTTATCCGACGCCGCTGGAACAGTGTTCAGCCGTTGCCGGCGTCGCCGTGTCTCAATCGAGCTTCTGCTTGGCTCCGGCGCTCTTGCCGTCCGAGCTTTTCGACCGCTCTTCGAAGCGGTCCTTGCCCTTGGCGAGTTCGGAACCCATGCGTGCTTCCGTCTTCTTCTCGTCCTCGCGGGTGCTCTTCTTGAACGAGCGTGCCGCCTGACGGCCTTTTTCCGTCGGTGCCTGTTCGATACCCATGATGGTTCCTCCGGTGTCTACTTCCTGAGCCTGAACGCCGACGGCGCATCGTTGTTCCAGCGCAAAAAATATCCTGGCCCGCATCAGAAACTTTCCCTCGTCGTCCGTCTATTGTCAGCGGCCCCTTTACGAGCCGCATCCGATATTGAATTGCAGGGGTTTCATTTTGATCAGTCGCATATTGCTGGCGCTCGCCGGCTTCGGACTCACCTTGATCGTCATCAAGACCGTCACCAGCCCAACCTCCGTCGCCGATAACGGCGCCTTCTTTCCGGCCACCGGCCAGGAATCCTCGAGCATGGCAGTCGCCCGTCACACGGACGGAGCATCGCACATGGCTTTCACCGGTTACGATGGCAAGACCAAGGACCAGATATTCTACGGTTTTTGCGATAGCGGCAATTGCGGCGCCAGCGCCGACGGTTGGCAAAAGATAACGATTCCGTTTCCCGGCGCGATGAAAGTCCAGCTCGCCATTACCTCCGACGGCAGACCCAGACTTTACGTCGTCAGCCACTCCGCCGCCAATCAATCGAACTACGACCGCACCTATTCCTACGGCGAATGCGACAGCGACTGCACGGATGCGGCCAACTGGAAATTCGCGGAAATCGCCAACAGCGGTGACAACCTGTTGAGCGAGGTGCTGACGCTCAAGGTGCCGGACCGAACGTTCGCGCTCGATGGGAAGGATCGTCCTCGTTTCATTTATACGGACGCCAATTATTCCATCGAGCCGGACCACTACGGCGCTTTCGTGATGGCCTGCGACACCGATTGCACCACGAAGGGCAACTGGACCGAGACGGATCTCGCGCTGCATCTCGAGAGCCGTCACGAACAGTTCACCAAGCCGGTCCTCGCGCTTTCCGAAGACGGCGCGATGGGCGTGGTTGCCAATGTCTATGCATTCGACAAGGACGGCAACAAGATGAAGGACGGGCTCTATTTTTACGGTTGCGCCACCGATTGCACGCGAAAGGAAAGCTGGTCGCGAGCCCATGTCAACGAGACGGGCGGCGGCTCCTATCCCAGCCCGACCTGGGACCTCGACTTCACCAGGGATGGCAGGCCGCGCATCGCACAGTTTGCGGGAGACGGAACCGAGCGCAAGGATCTCAGCCATGAGCTGATCTATCTCTGGTGCGATTCCAATTGCGGAAAGGACGCAGGCTGGAGTGGCAGCATGGTCCAGCCGGGCAAGGGGATCGGCGAAAGTGCCGATCTGGTGCTCGACGGCAAGGATCGACCGCGAATCGCCATGCTGACCAATCACGGCGAGATGGCGCTCGCCACCTGCGACGAAGACTGCGAGACTTCGACGCCGAAGTGGAAATTCGCTCTCGCCGAGTCCATTTCCGCGCCGCAGAAGGAACGCCCGCAGGCGCTGCCGTTCCATTGCGACGGAGAGATCTGGGAAGCGCTGATGCCGTCGCTGTCCCTGAACGAGAATTCCGCCACGATCGGCTACGACATGATCGTGTCGGCGCGCTGCCTCTACAAGGATTTCCAGGAACCGATCCCTTCCTATACGTTCCACGAAATCTTCCGCGGCACGCGGGTGGTGACGGCGAAGTTCCCTGACTAGCGCGTCAGGCCGATTGCGCCGCCTCCGGGCTCTTGAGCCAGCGCCGCTCGCGGATGAAGCCGAGCAGGTCGCCCGGCGGCATCGGCCGGGCCAGCGCGTAGCCTTGCAGCGCATGACAGCCGAGATCGCGCAGGATTTCGGCATGCTCCATAGTCTCGACGCCCTCCGCGACAATCTCGATGCCGCGCGAGCGGCCGATCTCGATGATCGAGCTGACAAGCTGCTGCTGGGAGCGTGACTCGAGCAGCGGAATGATCAGTTGGCGATCGATCTTGAGGCGCCGTGGCGTGAGCTTCAGCAGCGTTACGATCGAGGCATGGCCTGAGCCGAAATCGTCGATCTCGATATCGGCGCCGAGCGCCTTGAGCCGCTCGATCTGATGGATCAGGCCGGCATCGTCGCCGTCGAATGAAATCGATTCGAGAAGTTCGAAGGAAAGGGACCCCGGCCTGAACTGGAGGCTTTCGAGCCGCTGGAACAGGCTCGCATCCCTGAGCCGCTGGGCCGAGACGTTGACCGACACTTTCGGCACCGGAAAGCCGGCAGCCGCGAGGCGGAATTGCTGCAGAAGCGCCTGGTTGAGAACGATGGCATCGATCTGCGAGACGACCTTGAGGGTTTCGGCGATCCTGAGGAACTTGTCGGGCGTCAGAATGCCCTTGGTCGGATGATCCCAGCGAACCAGGGCTTCGAGGCCGACGATCTCCAGCGTTTGCGCATCGAACTGCGGTTGGAAATAGGCGATGAATTCGTTCTGCTCGAGCCCGCGCAGGATCTCGTCGGCGGTCTTCTTGGTGTTGACGGCGACCTGGCGGAGCGTATCGGTGAACCACTCGACACGATTGCGCCCGGAACGCTTGGCCTCGTAGAGCGCGATGTCGGCGTTGACCAGCAACTGCCCGATGCCCTCGTCGGCGCCGGTGCGCGAGGCGATGCCGATCGACATGCCGACGCGGCATTCATGTCCTTCGTGGATGATCGGTCTTGAAATGGCTTCGATCAGCCGGTTGGCGAGTTCCAGATAATCCTGCCCGGCATTGGCGGCGCTGGAAATGATGACGAATTCGTCGCCCCCGATGCGGGCGAGAAAATCGCCTTCGAATATGTTGGCATTCAACGTGGTTGCGGCGTGCCTGAGGATACGATCCCCGGCAGCATGGCCGAGCGTATCATTGATATCCTTGAAGCGATCGAGATCGATATGCATGATCGTCAGCCGTGGCTCGCGCCTGGCGCTGAGCTCATGATCGGTCACGATCCGGTCCAGATAGCGGCGGTTGGGAAGGCCGGTCAGGGCATCGTGCATGGCAGCACTTTCCATGACCAGGCGCGCCTGCTCCAACTGCGCATTCTGGATATCGGAATGCCGTTTGGCGTCGCGCAGGTTTTCCTGCAGCCGCACATCTTCCGTCACGTCCCAGTTGACGCCGACGATTTTCTTGTGGTCGCGGGAATCCCTGTAAGCCGTGCCGATCGCGCGGATGTGGCGGATGTCGCCATTGCGGCAGACGACGCGGAACTCGGACGTGTACTGGCCTTCCGTCTCGATCGCCCGGGTGAACTCTGCTTCCGACCGGGCGAAGTCGTCCGGATGCAGCGCGCTCTTCCAGTCGCTGTAGCTCGCTTTGCCTCCGGCGGGAAAGACGTCGTAGAGGTCCATCATCCGCTCGTCCCAGATCAACTCACCGGTCACTGCATCGAAATCCCAGACGCCGATCTTGGAGGTTTCGAGCGCAATATCCAGCCGCTGAGACAGGACCTGCATTGCTTCTTCGCGCTCCTGCAGCGTCCTGACATGCCGGACCCGCTCTTCGGTAAGGCGTCCGGTCCAGAGCATGGGTGCGACGACGATCAACCCGCCCAGCGCCAGGAAGAAGCGCAACAGCCAGACTTCCGACGACGGCTGGCTCCAGCCGTCTTTCGGCACGGCAGCGAGTTGCCAGTCTTCGTGACCAAGCTTGACCTTCATCATCACCGGATTCTGGCCGAAGATGCGATCGTCGCCGAAGAAGGGGCGACGCTGGTCTCCAGCTCTGGTCGTCGCAGCCATCGCAACATCGATGCCAAGGCTGGTCATGTAGAGCCCGCTCGCCGAATAGAGCTTGTCGACATCGATCACGGCCGAGACGATGCCCCAGAAATGATCGCTGCCATCGGGCAACGTATTGATGACGGGAAAGCGCGCGATCACGCCCTCGCCGCCCTGGACGAGCTTGACCGGTCCGGTCAGCAGCAGGCGGCGCGTGGCGCGCACCTTGAGCGCCGCGACGCGCTGGGCTTCGTTCTTCGTGTAGTCGAGGCCGAGTACCCGCTCGTTTCCCTTGACGGGATAGACGAGCGAGACCACGAAATCCGGAGCCGCGGCAACGTTCCGGAGAGGCGTATCGCCGGTGATGATATGTTGTCCAAGTGTCTCGAAGCGCGTCTGGGTCATATTCGGCTCGGTCTCGAGCGCGGCTACATAGCCCTGCACCAGTTTCACATTGCCGTTGATGTTGTTTTCGAGGCTCGTCCGGATCCTGCCCAGTTCCTCGGTGGCTGCCTGGCGGATTTTGCCTTCCTCGACGTGGCGCACCTGGTGATCGGCGAAGATGATGATTCCGGTCATCGCCAGAAAGGCGACGAAGGCCGGCAGATAATGCAGCGTGAGGAGACGGCGGAGCAACGGATACGCGTCGCCCCCGTCCGCGCCCTGATCTGAGTTGTTTGCCGTCATCTATCGCCTACGCTCTCGCCGACGAGGCCGTGCCGGCAAAGAAATGGGTATGACCTGATATTTCACGTTTCCCTTAAGAATCCCTTGCGTGGGACGACGTGATCCTGCAGGCGCAGCCGCGACGGCGATTTGTCGCGGCGTCAGAGCGTAAGGCGCAACGGATTGATGCGCTTGCGCAGAATCTTGCGGGGACCATCCGCCGACCATGTCATGGTCTTGGCCGGTACCCAGCCCCGCTGGCCATCGGATTCGACCTCGCACCAGAGCGTATCCTGCTGGCAACCGAGTACGCTGAGGCCCTGACCCCAGGTGACGATTCCGATACGCGGGTAGTCTTTCGACGGGCCGCCATAAAGCAGCATCGAATTGCGGGCGAGCGCGATGTCGTCCTGTGCGGTCGAATCGGCCGCGAGAGCCGTGCCTGAAAGGACACACAGAGAAAAAATCGTAGCAGTCAATAAACGGGCGAGCATGACGTATCTCCAGCCACACGGCGAAACCCCGAGAGTTCCACCTATTTGATGTTGTGACAGGAGAATTGTTTATCAAGAGGATTGGTTCCGGATTATCTGAAAATGCGACTTGACTGACGAAAATGTGATGCTGCAGTAGCGTAGAAATTGGGTGCGGTTGCGGTGAATTTGGGGTCGCCTTCTGGCAAACACACCTCCGCGTTCACGCGAGCGTCTCCGCCCCGTGGTTTGGCCATGCACGTCTCGATCCCCTTGCCTTGGGCAAAGAAGATCGGCCGGGGCACGTCGCCGTGCCGAGGTTTAGTGGCTGCCTCGCGACAGCCGGTAAGACACGTTGCCGTGCCCCGTTCGGTGTATTTTCATCCACGAACTCGGTCGTCTGCGCCGATCCTGATCCCGGACCTGAAATTTCCGGGGGGACGGGTTTGTGTGCGATACAACGCACGCCACGGATACCTGGCCTTTCGGCGTCACCCGGGGGAGACCCCTTCTCGCGGACGCCTGAGGCAGGAACTTACGTCGTTTCCCCGCAACCGGCACCGGTTCCGCCTCGCCCACATCGCCATGCGGGGTAGCCGAGGGAAGAACGGGACGGATTGTGCCACAGAATTCAGGGAATAGGAATAGGCTATGGGTATTAATTCCTAATTATATACTTGACGTACCAACCGAGATTTCGTATAACGAATTCAACGGAGAGACGGCAATGTTCGATTTGACCAACGAAATCTACCACGACGCAAACAAGGCCCGCGAGCACCTTGAAGCCATCCATTGGCCGAATGGTCCGATCTGCCCTCATTGCGGCAATTGCGACACCACGCGCATTGTGAAGCTCATGGGCAAGTCAACGCGCCCCGGCGTCTACAAGTGCAATGAATGCCGCGAGCCTTTCACCGTAACCGTTGGCACTGTGTTCGAACGTTCCAAGATCGGCCTTCACAAGTGGGTGCTGGCTACGCATCTCATGGCTTCTTCGAAGAAGGGCATCAGCGCCCATCAGCTTCACCGCATGCTTGGCATTACCTACAAGTCAGCTTGGTTCATGGCCCATCGTATCCGCGAAGCCATGAAGGAAGATAACCAGTCCTCCGGTCCTCTTGGCGGTGAAGGCAAGATCGTTGAAGCCGACGAAACCTATTTCGGCAAGCGCGAAGACGGTTATGTTTCGCCTCAGCGCAAGGGCCGTCCCTACAAGTCAAAGAAGGCTGCGATCGGCAAGCGCGCCGTCGTCGCTCTGGTCGAACGTGGCGGCAAGGTTCGCATGTTCCATGTCAAGCATGCCACCAAGGATGCCGTTCGCGATATCCTCGTTCGCAACGTTCCCCGTGATACGATCCTCTTCACGGACGAAAGCCGCATCTACACTCAGACCGGCAAGGAATATGCCGATCATCAGACCACTAAGCATTCAGCCGGTGAATATGTCCGTTATGACCGTGGCATGGTGATCCATACCAACACTGTCGAGAACGTGTTCTCCGTCTTCAAGCGCGGCATGATTGGTGTCTATCAGCATTGCGGCGAAGCCCATCTTCACCGCTACCTTGCTGAGTTCGGTTTCCGCTACAATCGCCGTACCGCGCTAAAGGTGTCCGATGCAGAGCGCGCCGAACAGCTACTCGCTGGCGCCCGCGACAAGCGCTTAACCTATCGGCGGGTTAACGAAGCCGGTCACGCGTAAGCAATTGGCGCGAAAGCTTTATTGGAAACGCAAAAAAAGCTGATGATCCGTGTGGATAACGGAACAAAAGTGAACAAACCGCTTGCGCGACTCAGTTTGAATCTGGAGATTGTAAGGGATGCCAGTCCCACAACCGGCATCCCAACTCAAACCTAACCATAGGGCGGCTAGGCATGAAGACAATTCAGACTTTGAATCCTCCCGGACGAGTCGTCAAGGCGCCCTTTGGCAAATCAGCTAAAGGAAGCAAAAATGGCCTTGTATAAGTATTCCACCAACCTGACAAAATCCGAACATGCCGAGTTTGATACCAAACACAAGCCCGGCACAGTGGTTGCAAACTCAGGCATCTATCGCTGTGCAAACTGCGGTGATGAAATCGCAGCGAATAAGGGCAACCCTTTGCCGCCCCAAAATCATCATCAGCATGCGGGCCATTCGCCTATTGAATGGCAGCTTCTGGTTTGTTCAGTGCAGAAGTGATTGTTGCAGGGGCGGTTTCCGATACTGGAAACCTTCCCCATAGCGCGGGTGCCAGCTTTGCCAGTTCCTGCGCTATGGCAACTAGTTTGCCAGCCTCGAAGGTGGACTGAAAGACCTGTGCGGCAACCTCTACGTCTGGGTCAATCTCTATCATTTTGAACCTTTGGGGCATCTCTCCCAGGCTTCGGCTTGGGAGGGGTTTTTGGATCAGGCGGCGTCTTGAGCATCCGTCTCAAAATCTCGTCGCCTTTGTCTTGTTCACTTTTAGGATTATCACTCATGCAAAAAGCCGATCTTTCCGATGCCTACCTGAAACTAGCCCGGGCAAAACAACACATCGCGGACGTAGAAGCAGGAATTGGACGATTTCTGTCTAGTGACTTCTATCAGTTCACGTTTGAACTCGACCAGCGGAAAGGGCGTCTGCAATTCCGTTTTCAGTCGCTCCATAAACCGGATAAGGCGCTCAACTGTCTCATTGGTGACGCTCTCAGCAATCTGAGAAGCATTCTCGATTACGCGGTAGTAGGGATTGCTTATCCCTACACCGGCGACCCCTCGAAGTCCCAATTCCCTTTTGCAGACGATGCTTCTGGGTTTGAAGGGCAAGTCAAATCCCCCAAGTCTCTCGGCCCCACACCTCAAGCGATTATCGACCTCTTCTTGAATCAGGTGCAAGCATACAAGGGAGGGCTTGGCGAAGCCTTCTGGACCCTTAACAAACTCCGCAACATCGATAAGCACAGACTGTTGCTCACAACCACCGAGTTGGCCGGTGCCGAGCTTTCGTTTCGAACCAGCAACGGCATTACGTTTACCGACTGCACCTTCGAAATGAAAGCAGGCCAACAGACAACGATATTGGATTCCACCCTCTGCGATGTCCAGTTCACAAAGAAGCCACGCCCGATTTTCCTGGTAGAGATCGAAGAGCCCGGAGTTGTCCAAGGCGTCGAGATTAATCTTTTTCTCAAGGAGATGGCGGAAGGCGTCGAATCCTTCCTTAATTCGCTGAAGCCTTTCATCTAATGGCCCCATATTCTCGACACGCTCTCTCAGATGCTCGGGAGCATCCCCAAAGACATCCATCCAGTTTTCTACTGTAATTTCCGGCCTGTCACGCTCGACTACGGTACACATTTGATTCCTAGTACGTCAAGTATATAATTAGGTATTAATTCCTATAAATTAGATAAACCATTGATTATCAATGTTGCTCTTGCGACGGAATCTAGATTTCGCTGTTCAAAGCCAATGTTGCCGATTGTGCTTCCTTCAGAAGGGTCGCCCAATCATCAGGCGGACGGCTGCGATCCAGCATCTTCCTGAAAGTCCGGTAGGCGTCGGCTTTGCTTTCGTACGCACGCTTGGTGCTTTCGTCATTGACCCAGGCGAGGATGATGATGCGTTCCTTCTCGCTGAACCGGAAGAAAAGGCGATATTGCTGCAGGAATTTTCCGCGAAACCAGTGTTTATAGTCTTCACCGAGCGTGTTGCCCTGTCGATATAGCGGATCAAGGGGATCCCGCGGGATTTCCCCATAGGCCACCTTTCGCATGGCACGGAGGATTTTTGTACAGCGCTTCGATCCGAAGTTTTGAGGATCGGCGGCGCGCGCTTTCCTGACCTCTTCG
>Ga0307515_10001946_pt1 | contig 45743 bp, 46 predicted proteins | sample 17_EM_MG_FD_194513 | JGI IMG/M metagenome (GOLD analysis project Ga0307515, IMG submission 194513) | Populus trichocarpa ectomycorrhiza microbial communities from riparian zone in the Pacific Northwest, United States - 17_EM | ecosystem: Host-associated > Plants > Roots > Unclassified | place... | reverse complement strand
GGAGACTAGGGGAGGAGGAGGAGGATGGTTCACCACACCCTCATAGCTCCACCAACTCTTGGTCAAATTGGATACGCTTTGGCACAGAGTAAGTCTACTATATGTAGATAGAATCCGCCTTAACATTGGCCAGGTACTGGGACTGACTATGGATCGATGGGAGGGGGTGGGTCAACCACCCCCCCTAGCGGTCCTCCCTAGTAGTCCTCAGCATGTGCCAGTACCTGGCCAACGATAACGCGGAATCCATCTGCATATAGTGAACTACTCTGTGCAAAGGGTGTCCAATTTGACCAAGAATTGGTGGAGCTATGGGGGGTGGTGAACCATCCTCCTCCTCCCCCCCAGTCCCCCTCAGCCACCCCCATATCTCCACCAATTCTTGGTCAAATCAGATACCGTTTGGCACAGAGTAAGTCCACTATATTTAGATAGATTTCGCCCTATCATCGGTCAGGTACTAGGACTGGCCGAGGGCCAGTAGGGGGTCCGCTAGGGGGTGAGGTAAAGCAGCATACTTCTAAAAACCCATTATGATACCCCCCTGTGAATCAGTCAAATCTTGGGCGATGAAGGTCAATAAGGGCTTGAATGAAAGCTCAGAAGCTGTTCTACAAGACAGTATACTGTGATCTCCAATTAGACCAGCTGTTCACGAACGTTGATAAGAATCGCGGCTTGGCAAAAAAACTCGTGATATATCGCTCAGGATTTCTAGTGCTGGTCATCCTAAATCTCGTTCATGGATGGGATGATGGACCATGAATCTTGTCTCGTTACCATCTCGTGGTTCTTCCTACGGATTGCCTATGGGGGCTGTAAGTGTTAGGGTAAAAGCGTTCTAATAGAGCGGCTACATTAAAAGCTGAAGTTAATAGTGCGATCTGAACATTCTAGCCATACGGAGTTCATGGGATTCTCGAAGAGAGATTTGCTAAATTCTCTAAAACAGAGGAGCAGAAAACGTAGTGAGAGATGAGTGTGATAGGGGAGGATACCCCGAAATAACGGTTGTTCCGTTTAGCGGAAAGCTGTCAACAGCTTCGACAGAAGTTCCCAGTTTTTCAGTCAGTCGTGCTCTACAGTGGATCCTAGCAATCTTTTCCATATCTCGGCCTACTCTTTTCTTCCGTTCTCACTCTCATAAATAACGAGCCCTTTTCTTGGCACTACCATGACTACCCCTTCACATCCTGTTAGTATGAGGCTTCGAACGTGTTCTAGGGAGGTCTCTTGCAGGGTCTGTACACCCATACACAATTCTCACTCTTGCCACTGCCACTCTCCACATGACACTCCGATCACCGCATCCTGACAATCACGTAGGATCTCCAACTCTCATTGTACATAAGGCATACGTTCTACCTTTTGACAGTGAAGTCAACCGTCCCGTCCGTCCGGGATCACTGCGGACGGGGACGGACGGCAAAGTCGCCGTCCGTCCGAGGGCAGGACGGAAACGGCGCCGTCTTTCTGAGGCAGGACGGGGACGGACGGCAATGACGGCGAAGTAGCCGTCCCCGGCCGTCATCTGCCGACATCCATGGATCTCGTGCAGTGTACATTACAAAATCTCATAAAACTAGTTACATCTAATCTCTTGACTTCGAAGCAAGATCATTCTGCATCTGCTCCATCTTAACCATGTCTGACTCTGTTGCTCCAAGAATAAACCTTGTGTCACCCAGGAATTCGGACACTCACAAGCCTGAATGATATCATCACCCAAGCAATTTGATAGATAGCTGATAAGCACTTTGTTGAGCAGGTACTTCGTCTATCTTTGTAAACACTTCATTTATCTTTACTTTCGCTCTTGCACAGTGGTTTTATACATAGATAGAGTGCATCACGGTATTTATATATTTTACTGCACGCTATCAAGGCTTCATTGGGTTTAATCCAAGTATATACTCTAACCGCCCGATGTCGGCCGGGGACGGTGGATGACTGCCGGGGACGGGGTTTGTACCGTCTCGCCGTCATTGACATGCTTGGACGGGACGGACGGTTCCGGCACCGTCCGGTCCGTCCTGGAAAGAATTGGGACGGCCCACCGTCCCCTGCTGTCGGACGGGATGGTTGACATCGCTGATCTTTAATAATTCTCAGTATAGAGTTCAGGGAAATACCCAAAACCGTTGACACTTACATGGAAATCTGCAGGGCTGGAGTGCTCTCCCTTTGACTCTAATGGCCTTGCATGAGCTAGTTGGGTCTCAATTCTAAACTTCTTAGCAAAAGCATTCGATTTTAGTACGATCATGATTGAAACTCACCTTTCTTGGCTAAGAAGACTGACTAGTTTTCCAACATTAGTTGTCCGTTCGTTTGGGTTGAGCGGCACAGTCAACCTGAAAACATCTTCTAGTCGAACCCTATCTTCAGTATTCAAGCCTGGGATTGATGCTATGAGTGTTGACTAGGGATTTGGCCCGGTGGCTTCTCTAGTGTTCGGTGCTGGCGGGCTCGGGCATGTGGCCGGTGGCTTACGGCCTCCATTGGCCTCGCCTGCCCCCACCAGCCTCGCCTGCCCCCACCGGCCTCACCTGCCCCCACCGGCCTCGCCTGCCCCTATCGGCCTCGTCTGCCCCCATGGCGAGGAGGAGGGCTCGGCACTGGTACTCGGCATTGGGCTCCGGCTTTGGCAGTCGGCATTGGGTTTTCCTTCTCTCTCTCTCATATATAAGTCCATAGTTTTCCCTTCTCTTTGGATCGACAGACAATTCATCATCTTCTCATCTTCTCATCATCTTCTCGTGTCAACAGGTTATGAGCCCGGTGCTGAGTTGAACTCGACGCCTACTATTAGTATTTGTTACTGCCTCTCCTCTGCCCCTGTTCCAGTGGATCGAGCCAACATCTCTTAGTCTTTGTTTATCGTTTCTCCTCTGCCTGCCTGCATTGGACTGAATCGACGCCTAGTAGTAGTGCCTCTCTCGTTTTCTCAACCTCCGCCTCTCTATTGTTTCTTAACCTTTGCCCTGTATATTGTCTCGCAACCCTCCACCTCCGCCATGTGGACCACAGCTACAAAACTCAATGAGCGCAACTATCGACAATGGCCCATAGAAGCGAAAGCCCTGCTTCAAGCGCAAAGCCTCTGGAAATACGTATCTGGAGCAATGCGTGTTCCCAGGCCCCCAATTGTAGCGACCAGCGACGCCTGCACGACTATTCCCACAGCTCATGACCCTCGAGATACCGATTACAACTTCCTCCCGGAATCGACTGACACGTCCTACCTCAATCAGTTCTACCACTTCCTTTGAGATTGGGAACGCTGGCGGATGAACAATGACAAGGCATGCGGACATCTCACGGCCCTGATGGAATCAACGTTCCAGATATGGTACCGAGAACTCACTGAGCCAAAACAACTCTGGGATAGAATCACAGCCGACTTCGAAAATGTCATCAAGCTCGACGGTCGATACGAGATAGCGAAGCTCACATCATGTCAACTGGAGTCATATCCCTCAATCACCGAATGGATCTCAGCCCAGGACAAGATAATCAATAACCTTGCCGTATGCGACATCACGATCGAAGACACTTGGAGGGAATTCTACATCATATCCAACCTCCCGAATAACGAAGAATGGCGACCATTTGCATCCACACTCGAGCTCACTGAGAAGGCGGGCACAGTGGCGAGTATCGTCACCCACCTCCTGTCCTTCGAAGCCCGCCTCCGCAGGGCCTAATGTCTTGCTCCAGATGCCGCACTGTGTGTAACGAAGAAAGGTCCAGCACGATATTTAAAGCGTGAGAAGGGTAACGATAGGAAGGGCGACGATTGGAAGAGCCAGGTCATATGCCATGGATGTGGAGTAAAGGGCCATATCAAGGCGAAGTGCAGGAGTAAGCATAAGTGAGGCTCATATGAGAAATCTAAAAGTGATGGTAACCTGGCCACATCAACCTCTATTACCGAGTCTGAGTCGTTCCTCTTCTCGGTCATACATTCGGGCTCTATGCCAGACTCTGTGATCACGGTCAATGTAGCATCGGCAAATCGATCTGCCGAGTATTGGATTCTTGACTCTGGAGCGACAAATCACGTCACCGGCAACCGTCACCTCTTTGAGACCATTCACCCCATGGCAAATGGGGAACACCAGGTCAAGACGGCAAACAACAGCTTTGTCGATGCCAAAGGCTCTGGAACCATTACATTGTACGTCAACAAGCTAAATGCGAAGCACGCGAAGCTCCTCCTGCAACATGACGTTTATGTGCCAGCCTGCAGTATAAATAACCTCCTCAGTATCATCCAGTTAACGCTGAAAGGAGTCAACTTCGATTTCAAACACCATGGAGCCATGGCGACCCATGGATCAGTCCTCATATATGAAGCACCACTCATCAACAGCCTGTTCTTGCTCAAAGCATCTGCAACCTCGGCATCAATCTCGAGAGCCTCTGTAGCAAGTGATGATGCTCCGAGCTCCATTCCCGAAATCTCCAAGTCGTATTTCAACATTCCGCCCGCGGTTGATGATGAGGATATCGGTGTTTGGCATGCTCGTCTCCGGCATCTCGCCTTGCTAGCTATCAAGCGGCTCCCGAATACAGTCATAGGTATCCAATTGCATGCTCAGAGCCCATCGACATTCACTTGTGAGGCATGCATCATGGGCAAGCTGTTCCGGAAGCCTTTCCAGCCTTTGTGTTCGGAGGATAAAGCAAAGACTCGACATCTTGAGTCAATTCACTCCAATGTGATCGGGCCGATGCAGACTCAGATGATGCGCGGCTACAGATATATTATTATGTTTACAGATGACCACTCGCGGTACACCGAGGCCTCCTTTATGAAAGCTGAATTTGAGGCTCCAGCGAAGTTCAAGGAGTATGTGGCGAAACTGGAGAAGCAGCACCCAAAGTCGAAGGTGTGCAGATTTAGATTTGATGACGGAGGCGAGTATACTAGTCATGAGAAGTTTCTTGAGTACTTGGCAGAGAAAGGCATCATTAGAGGAGTATCAGCCCCGTACTCACGGCACCAAAATGGCATTTCGGAGAGATGCAATCGCACAGTGCTGGACCCAGCGTGGTCTATGCTGAAGCATGCTTGGATGCCGATCAAGCTCTGGGACAAAGCTGTTTCCACAGCAGTGTACATCAAGAATCGACGACCATCCGGAGCACTGCCCAATTCGACGCCGTTCGAAAGATGGAAGCGGAAGAAGGCTGATATCTCCCATCTTCAAACATTCGGCTGCCTAACATTTGCATGGATCCATGGCGATCTCAGGAAGCAGCTTGATGACCACGCATACAAGTGTGTGCTCCTCGGCTACTCGGCAGAGACATCGACACAGTACCGAGTTATGGATGTCAGTTTCGGGCCGAGTTTTCATCGCTCGAGATGTCAAATTTGATGAGTCTACCCTATATCACCAGCCGCTAAAGACTAAGCCTGCTAAGTTCACCCTCGAACCAGCCGAACGAGATAAGGATTCGGACCTTGAGGACGAGCCTCCGAAGCCGGCAAAAGCGACGGTACAGCCGCCCAAAGCCATGATTCAGTCTCCGAAAGCCATGGTACAGCCTCCGAAAGTAACTGCATTGCCTCGTGCGATCAATCCAATTGACGACTCGGACGATGATCTCACACCACCTCCAGAGACACCACCTCCAGAGACACTGCCTCCAAAGCCTCGAAGGAGTGGAAGAACTGCAGCCAATGTGAGCATAGCCATGATGATCGAGCAAGGACCAAAGACATACCGTGCAGCATTGGATGCAGAAGATGCCGAACAGTGTAAATATGCTATCGGCAAGGAAGTGGCATCAATGGAAAGTTATGAGATTTTCACCTCCGTTGAGAAAGTCCCAGAAGGTGCAAGTATGATTGGAAGCCGTTGGGTTATGGGAAGAAATCTAATGGCCAATGGGACAAGTGACAAATGGAAAGTTCAACTTGTCGGCCGCGGTGATCTCCAAATGCCTGGCGACTACAATGACATCATCTCTCCAGTCATTGATTCGGCCTCGATCCGGCTTGCCCTTGGCCTTGCAGCAAGGCACGACCTTGAGATAGCTGTCCTCGACATCCCGACTGTTTTCCTCGGCTGCCCTCTGCATGAGACTCTCTATAGGCGCCCCCCTGATGGCGAATGGCCCGATTGATATGGCCGCACCAGATCCCTCATCAAGCTGAATGAAACTTTGTACGGCATCAAGCAGGCAAATTGAGAGTATTATGAAGAAGTCTTTGACTTCATTGTTGATGATCTCGGTCTCCAAGACTCAATTGCAGCTCCCGGTCTCTTCTTCTGTGGCAATCTCGGCGAAGCAAATGGTGTTTGAATCGCAGTCTACGTCGACGAAATCATGATTATTGGCAAATCGGTCCTCGTGGCCTCCAGTGCATCTCGACTGTATGATCGATTCAAGGCCGCTGGCCATGTTCCTGTGCCAGACATCTTCCAATACCTCGGCATGACGGTTACTCGAGATCGGAGCAAACGATCAATTGCCATCAATCAAGTCGGGTACATCAACCGAGTACTTGACCGCATTGAGGTGACGGACTGCCGGAAGTGCTCAACTCCGATGGACATCGGCTACAAGCCGCATGCCATACAGCCAAAATTTGGAGAGCAGCCTTTCAACGCTAGAACGTACCAGAAAGCCATTGGTTCGAGTATTTATGCCGCTCTTGGTACTCGTTCAGATATCACCTACGCAACCTCAGTCTCAGGCCGATATGCTGCCGAGCCTTCGACTCTTCAATGGGAAGCCGTGAAGCACCTACTTCGCTATCTCCGACGCACATCCGATTACGAATTAACAATCTATGACACAAACCTCGGGCATGGCTCTCAGTCAATTTTGTGCTACGCCGATTCAGACTTGGGAGGAGAAGCAGACACGAGCAAGTCCACCTCAGGAATCGTCGTCTACGGCCTCGGAACCCTCGTCATGTGGAAGTCGAAGAAACAGCGCGTAGTAGCCCAATCGACAATGCAAGCAGAGATGATTGTCACAGCGTACGGCAAAGTGCAGATCGACTGGCTCCATGATCCCACCTCTGAGATCGGAATTGCGAGCAAAGATATCACCAGGCGTATTCTCAATGACGGCCTAAACTGCATTACGACTCTCAACTCGGGCAACTTCCAATCTGATTGGCGGCACTTACGACTCCGGTACCACTCGATTCATGACGCCATTGCCAAAGGCGAGGTCGAGATCAAGCACGTGGCATGTACGGAGATGCTGGCAGATGGTCTCACTAAGGCCCTCGGGGGAGTTAAACTCGGCGAATTTGTGGAGGAGATTGGACTCGGATAGGATCACGGGCAGGACTTGGATTTCCTTTGTTTTTGATAGTGTATTTGAATTTGCACTGTATGCTTGGATTTAATTGGATTTGGAACTTGGAGGAGGGCTTTAGGCTTTTGTTTGTTTGTTTTACTTACTTTGTTTCGTCTGGAAAGCCTTGGGCCAAAGGGGGAGTGTTGACTAGGGATTTGGCCCAGTGGCTTCTCTAGTGTTCGGTGCTGGCGGGCTTTGGCAGTCGGCATTGGGTTTTCCTTCTCTCTCTTTCATATATAAGTCCATAGTTTTCCCTTCTCTTTGGATTGACAGACAATTCATCATCTTCTCATCTTCTCCATCATCTTCTCGTGTCAACAATGAGTTGATTCGCAATATGTTCCACTTTATTAGCATCTTTGATCTGCTCGAGCGATGTGCGGGACCCGATGGATGCATCAAAGGTGTAGTCTAGACATTTCTGCGGGAACCGCGCGCTCTTGGACAGACACCAGAGACACAGCATACCAAATGAGTAGACATCCATCTTTTTGGCTTCAGCGGTTGTTAACTCTCCATAATGATGTTCGGGGGCATTCCACGGTCTTGACTTTGGTACAAAAACTCTTCCTTCTTCACCACTAGTGTTGAAAGCAAAGAGAAAGGATGAAGAAGCTCAATTGTCTATTGATACAAGAGAAGGAAAATGCTAAACTTATATACAGAGAAAAGACCATACTCGGCGAAGCCGAGTGTCACAACCGGAGCCCAAAGCCGAGAACCGGTGCCGGAGCTAGGCCTCCTTCTCAGCATGGGGGCACGCAAGGCCCATGGGGGCCACAAGCCATCGGCCTGATGCCCGCAGCCTTAGGCCGATGGGGGCTGTAAGCTCCCGCACGCCACCGAAGCCACCAGGCCAAATCTCATGTCAACAACTAGCAAGAGTGGAATACCCGAAGTCAGTTACCCTTACTGTAGTCTTGCCAACGGAATCTTTGAAAACCAGCACGTTTTGTGGCTTGATATCGCCATGAATTATATCTACTCTAGTAAGACTTCCAGTAGGCAAATACACATTTGGGAAATGACAGACCATACGCATGCAAAGCCAAGATGGCACGTCCAATATCTGCACAGATTTGGAGCCGGTCAACGGTGGACATGTTCTTACCCTCGGCCACATTCATGAACTGTTGTAGATCCCACGTTGCTTTTTCGTAAACTAGTACAGGCACAGCATTCTCCGTCCTAGGCTTGATTTCCCAGCAGATCCCCAGGAGATTGACTATGTTTGGGTGGCTTCGAATTGGAGGTTGGCTCAAAATCAATACCTCCGACATCAACGGCAAAAAGTCCTCGTCAGAGTTTCCATCGTCATGAAAGCGCTTGAATGCAAGGCCCATCTTTGTATTGAATGTAGATTGACTTATCGTCCCAGAGCCACCCTTGCCGAGATTGCCTTGTGCAGGCTGCCATGTAATGGGGAGGTAATCGACATTACATTTTTGGACAAGTGAAAGAAATGCTATCAGATCATTTTGGAGGCCGTTGGAAGTGCAATTTGTCGAAGCGGAGTAGCGGGTAAACATTCCATCGGAATGGGACACAAGTGTTGAGTTTCGCGTTGAAAACATCGTATGAGTGGAGTGCAAAGACAGTTGCAAGTTCAATGAAGAAAGAAGTCGCTATGTGGTTGCGGTGATATTCGATTTCTGTAATTGATCGACTTAAGAAGGGTTACTAAATGCGAGTACGTCGACCCACAGTCTTATTTATTCTGTAAATTTGGTCAACACCACCACATAGCTATATGTATAAACCGTACGAAGATCGTACAACGGGTACAACTGAAGCTGCACATATGTCGTAGTTTCTCCATAATCACCCATATATGCAGCTGATGAGGCTGCCCAACGTTCCTGCAAGACAGTGCACAGTACGTATAATTGTATTACACTGCGAGCCTAACGGCAGGACAAATGTGGGTGGCTACGTGTTCATGCGGTAATCGCTGTCGGATGATAAATATTTAGCGTACGTCATTGCTGCCTTCTTATGCACCTGTGATTGCGTAGGGACGAGGGTAGTGAAGTGGCCTACGACTTTACTTTGTTTTCCTTCGGGTTTTCATTGGAGTAGGATGGAAGTTCTGGGAATGTGTATGTCATAGCCGCAAGCGGCTGAATACAAAATGATTACAAACAAACAAACCGGTGATTGCGTCACTGCTGTAGGCAACAGGCAACAATTGCGCACATCCGAGGGTGGACCAGTCCGGACCTGACAGACCCTGGTCTAGAACCGTCCAGTACAGACCAAACCGAACCCTGCCTCAGATCGGGATCGTCCGGACTGGTGCAATTGTTGACAACAGGTGGTATGGTGCAACAATTGATAAATGCCTCAAGCAAGTACCGCCAAACAGAGCTTAGCGCAAAAGTCCTTTTTATCATACAAAGATTAAGTCGAAACACACGCAGCATTTGCATAAGGCGTCTAGAACTTAATATTATGCAGGCAAACTGGCTGGCCGATTCGATAAACTAACATGAGAGCCTGAGGCAGATTGACAAGGCAGTTGGAATACGCAAAAAAAGTTTATACAGGACAATGAAGCCTCCGAGAAACCCATGATGTGCAGTACTTGCAGTCCGTAGACAAAATGTTTCGTAATCCGCTATCTGACACGGAGGATACCGGACATCGAAGAAACACTGCCACACTACGGCAACAGACAGCCAATAGAAAATTGGATTGTGAAAGTACGTATATGAAACTGTATGGAATTGTGATTTCAAGGCCTTAGATTTCTCTAGCTATTTTAGTGCCTCATATGCAAACCAAAGTCAATTACCACGATGGTGTGCTTGTTAGAGTACGCTTTTGCCACCCATCAGTCGACAATTGATTATATCGCAACAATCCCTGTACGTTTGTATTGTTTTAGTCGTACTACATTCACTCTATCTAAAGTATGGTAGTGCCCTTGCCCTCTCCCCCCTCTGAATAACCAGCTAGGGGGGGGAGATTGCCTTCCACTACCTCTTCCCATCCTCCCCCCATGGACACAACATTCCCATGGTTTAGTTTGACCCCCATTGCTTAAACATTTCTAATCACGATTAGACGACCGCCACCAAAATAATCCTCACCAAAGCCAGATGCAGGGTTTCATATAATGATATTGCAGTTGCATACCGCAACCAACAGACAGGTTGGCAGGCTAGGTCAACCCTGGGTGCCCGGCCCATGACACCACTGGGTGCACTTATGAGAGATGCAGACCTCACATCTGCGCCAGTAGCCCTGGACTACAGGCAGCAACGGTTCACAGCGAGGCTCGCAAATGCATGCGAAGGCTCGAAACTGAAGGAGGTGCACGACCACCCCACCGCCAGCGTACGGATATGCAAAGTTATCAGAAAAGATCATGAACGAGGCCGGGAAGCAGAGACCATGTGCTGGCCCAGTCCTGATGAAGAACCGGCTGTCAAGATGGTTATACTGAGTCACAAAACGGCGGCTAAGAGAGAGGGGAGACGCTTGGCGAGAGAGTGTGACCAAAGTGGGCGCAGAGGTCAGGATGTGGTGGACAAACGGATTGCGATCCGACGGCGGCAGAGTTGTAGCCGCCACAGTATGTAAATACCGAAACGGCTGGACAGCCTTCAGCTGCCACCTCGGTAACGGACGAGTGGAGGTCTACGATGCAGAGCTGTGGGTATTCGTACTCGCACTCCGGGAGTCAGCAAAAGAAGAGGGACACACTGCAGACACACAGAGTGACGAAGGTTGCTGTATTCAGCGACTCGGAAGTGGCCATCCGATGAACGGAGCACCTGGAACCTGGGCCAGAGCAGCCTCTAGCCAGGTGGATCAACCAAAGCGTGAGGACCCTTCTCAAGGCCGGAATTGAAACCGAGATCCACTGGGTCCCGGGACACACTGGCGTCCCCGGGAATGAAGAAGCAGATAGCCCATTGAACCTAGCGCGAGAAGGCGGGAGAGCAGGCACAGTACAAGAACAAGTATACACCTCGGCGACGAACAGGACCAGATGGATCTCAGAAGCGAAGACGGCGGCGAAGGCCATGTGGGAGGCTGACAAATGCAGCGAACATTACGGCTACAGACTGCAAGGCAAAGCTGGGAGTAAGAGACCCATCCCAATGAACAGTGTGAAGTCGCAGGTGGCCAGATTCTACCTACTGAAGTCCGGGCATGTGCCTGTGGGCATGGACTTGAAACGGTTCGGACACCAAGACGACGACAAATGCTGGAGGTGCGGCAGTGGAGGCAGGGCTGCGGCCCAGACCCAGACGCGGAAACACCTCTTCCGCCACTGCAGCTGAAGGAAAGACCAGCAGAAAATGCTCTGGAAAGAGGTGGGGAAAGCAACTGGATGGAGAGCGGGCAGATACCGACACGTGCAAGTCTCTGAGCTGCTCTCCATGGAGAAGTGCGATAAAGTGGTAATGGACTTCCTGGCAGCCACTGATGTCGGGAAGTTCCCGCCCAAGCGAGCGGAGGAGTAAGAGCCGGCGGTCTCTCCTCCTTTTGGGATTTCATCTCATTTCCTTTGTATCTCATCGATCGCTTCCGTAGATGCATCCTTTCTTTTGTCAGAAGGGGACGACGGGTAGCAGGAGTGGAGCTCCGCCATCTAGCCGGCCAGCCCGGAGGTGGAGGGGATTAACGGGCTGTCATACTCTAATTAGAGTGAATACAGTATGATTAAAACAAACAAAAACCGACAGAAAGGCCATCAGGTTTGTGGGTCCGGAAAAGAAAAAAACTCCCTAGAGGATTCATGGCGCGCTGTTCATCGTAGGGCTTGATGTGTCGTGGGGGCAGATGGTGATGTTATCGTGAGGTCAGATTGTCGCTAAACAGTCGATCGTAGACTTGCGTAAAACAATCAAAAGAAGGCAAGTTGCCCTGGAAGAGGGACTACCGATCGATGTCGATGCTGAGTAGTATTTGGCGATTCTTTGCTGACGAGATACACTCTGTTTTCGACCTGGTAACGTACTGGCAGAGCGGACTCACATGGGGAAAGTCATGATGAAGTCAAAGTAAAACCCCACTTTGCCCCGCGAGGGAAAAGCGTGGTGAAACCAGGAGTTGAGAGGTGTTGTTGAAGGTGTGTGTGATGTCCCAAACGGTCCGGTAATTGAATGTTACGATCCAGGGGATAGAGTGTTAAGCGGTCTGGCCGGCAGACTTTTCAGCAGCTTGTAGATCAGGCCAACCCAGGCGCAAAATATGAGATCTGCTTTGGCACGGGACATGCCCGGTCTCCATTTGAACAACCTACGCTGCAAAATTTCCGGCGGCGGCCGTCAAGACTTCATGCAGGCCGGCCAGGCCGGACCACCCAGGAATACTGCTTGTATATACTGCAGTAAAGGTAGGAAGTTGGTTATGTCGCAGCTCTACACTGTATCCAAAAATATTCTTATCACTGGAAGACTTGAGAATGAATGCTGGAATTGTGTTTACCAACGATCAGAATGTTAATGTATGCCAACCTAACGTCAACTTGTGAATTCTATCGTGATTTTTAGCTTAACATACGGTACAGCATTACAGTATGATGGAAGTTTTGAAAGGATGTTCGTATTTCACGGTTGATTAGAGTATAAGTTCAAATACCCTGACTTGTTGAGTTCTCACTGAGATGTTTTGGCAAAGGTATTAGGCCCACATCAGCCGAACTTCATACGATAGACTCACATGATTGTCAATCATGCGTATGAACTTAACCAACCCCCCTATAATGTAGAACGGGCTTCTGTATAGGTGGTGTGCACACATCGAACAAAACCAGTAAACTATTACGTAACATATATGATGATACGTAAACTAGACTAACATATTGTATTTCTAAACAGAGAATATTAGTGTATCTCATAAGCATATAGTCAGCGTTCGTAATATAACGATAATTTAATGAATTTTGCCTTTCTCTCTAATCAGTTTGCAGATACGCGAACCCGAGGATAGAAACTGAACGGTTGAGGGATTAAATTCACTCATGTATGAAACTTGTCCGGTTAGAAATGGGATTCGCCGACTTAATAGAGCCGTCATTTTCGAGTGCGGGTGGTGATGACTTTCCTCGTGCTCGGTGTGGTGGCGAATAAATTCCGCCGACCTCTGGAATAAACCCTTCCCGCAAATAGGGGGTTGAATTGTAATAAATCCCGAGCCCTAATCGAACATTGCCGATTCCCAAAACCCGAAACACAACCTGGAAAGTGGCCCGAAGAAACCCACAGCAGAAGATGTGCTCAAGCAAGCATGTACAAGGTATGTTTTTCTGCAGTGAAAATATGCTCAGCAATGTGGCTTGCCGCTCTCTGATGAATCTGACAAGTCAGGTCTCATTCTCAAGATCCGGAATCAAATGATAAGCCAGCGGGAAAATGGTTCAGGATTCGGGATTTGAAGTATAGTACCAGGACTTGTAACGGGAGGGTCAATTTTAGAGGCTAACCGCGTGGGAGTTTACGAGCACGTGACTAGTCAAGCAGGGGACGAGAGACGTGATGACTAGTACAACAGAAACTAGAATATTTCTGTTGTTGTGTTGTGTTCCGCGCCACCGGGTGTGAAGTTTCTGATAACCAGCGGAGTACATTAACCTTCTGCTCCTTCGCTTCCTCTTTTACCGGTGCATCGGGGACTTTAAATAATTCCTAACCACCTTCCGTTCACATACGTTACCATATGTGTCTATGTAATTTCACACTAATTACCAGCTTCCTCATCATCAACTCCCTAAGCAATCGATTTTAGATATCATTTTATCACTCTCATCAGTCAGAAGCCATCTTTCAGCACCGAAACAACTATTATAGAACACCTTAAGTCTATGCCGATAGTGAGTTTATTTTATCTCGCAACTGGACTGTCTTAACCTCGCCAGTTAATGCTGTTTTCTGTAGTTAATTGTCTTACACCCACCTGCACCACGATTATCAGTTTGTATTACTACCGGAATGTGCTCAAAGAGTGCCAAACATGTCAACAGTTCGTTCGTTATGAATACTGATACTGTTGTACTGGCTCTCACAGAGAACTCACCATTGTAGCAGCCATACCGTCCATTTCTGTGATATTGACCTTTCCAGAGAAGAAATGTCTAGTTCCGAGCCTTCTAGCATGGTGGAAAGCTATGAATAAGGCACGACTAAGGTTACCCTAACCCTGTTTAGACTAAGGATCTAGTGTGCAAAATTTGTGAAGATAATAGGCTAAGGAAAAGCTTAAAAAGAATCAATTCAACATAAATCGATAGTTTCTCAACTTTGAGTTTTGTCTCTTACACATAAGCATCATCCACACCGCAACTATTAAGCGTAAGGCCTTTATTCTGCCCTCATTATCCGTATATTCATCCCGAAACTTAGTAATTTACACACCAACTCTACCTTTACGGCGCGTCATTTTCCTCAGTTCTTCGAAGATACTACTCATAACTCCCCTCGGCATTCCCTCTATCCTGACCGCTCCCCTCCTCTCCCGTGGCATTACCGACAACTGCCAAGTCACAATAACTTGGTCCTCCTTCACTACTACCAGGGCGACCAAGGGATTAATTTTGCCGTAAATCCACCTCTCGCCGAACCCCACCTGCAATACATTGTGTTCCCGACCGACAAGTATCGCGCCGAACCCCATCTGCAATACATTGTGTTCCCGACCGAGAAGTGCTCCCTCCATAGTGGTTTGCGTATTTTTCGACTCGAACAACCATATCTCACCATCGATGTAGCGAACCGCGACTAGATAGTTGCACGAGGCATAACCGGCCATAGTTTCCGTAGATTGATGAGGCGGATGCTGAAAGACCAATCCGTTAATCCATGTACCATCCCCATTCAGACTATCGCAGCGAGAGAATTCGAGGCAAAAATGCATCAGCCGGAGGATGGGCCTACGGGGTACAATGGAGGTATATGGGGCCGCCGCTATAATGCAAAGGTTTGGGCCGAAGGTGCGGCTCGGAACAAGAGGTTGCGTAACCTGCGACGAAATCTCTACCGCCGGGATCCATCGAAAAGATCTGATGTAGATCGCGTTGAATGTTTTACCCTTGCTAGACCACTTATTGATGTCATATATCGCTGTACCTGCGTCGCACTGGAAAAATATCCGCCGCTGCTCTACATCCACCCTCGCAGATTTAACCCGAAGTCGATCGAGGCCGATTAACTGTGTATACCTTCTGCAGCACGGGTGCTTCAGGACGATACTCAGGGTGTTTGTAGAGCCCAGAGCCCCGACGATGATCACAGCTGAATCATTGTCATGTATTAGGAGAAGTATAAACTGTTGCGGTTGACAGTAGACCGAAGATTGAGAGGCGTAGAAGCGTACTACCGGGCTGCGAGAACGGTGGGAGAAAATCATGGTCGGCGGAGTCGCAGTGATTTCGGAATAAGTGGGGCAGTATTTGAACGTAAGGAAGATATATACCACAGATTTGGAAGCCACAGCGAAAAATGTGCTTGCATTCTCTCCCAGCATGATAACCAGTGATTCCCCACTCGGAGTGTGCAGTGTCGTTGTTGTCCTGTAAGACTGTCCGAGGCCAGAGCGGCACTTCTGGAATGGTGAAGCCGAATATGTGACATTGCGGAAGAGCAGTTGTTTTAGACTGTCTAGTGATTGCTTATCGAGGTTGACTTTGCAGTGCCGGGCAAAAAGGCGGCGATCTTCGGTCGTAGAGAGGAAGCGGGTACAGCTTTGGCGGCAAGAAAGGAAGTCGCAGGGGCCGAGCCAGGAAAAGATGTTTTGGAGTAGCTCGGTTGGTAGGCGGAAGATGTGCGGGGTTGGGAGGTTGATATCGCTTGCAGGTGGCGCTTGTTTGACACTACCAGAGGGGAGCGCGGTTGATGAACCGTCGTGTGCAGGAATCGTATCGGAGTTTTCGGTCAACATTTTACACTACGCAGCGGAGTATTGTGTTGATGAAAGGTTTCCGGCCGTTTATATGCCAGAAATTGAATTTGTCTTGCGACAAACGCCGATGCACATGTTGTGTAACAACATACTGCAGGCAGCCCCTTTGACATTGTTCGCACACTGCAATCAAAAATAAGTCCATCAGTTATAGACCATTTTTGAATACTTTTTATATCGGAGTGTAGCTGACTTTTGCTACCGTTAACCAGCCCAGTTCACAACTGCAATTACAGATGGGGGCGTCGAAAACGTGAAACATCGTCAGGTTTCCCCTGCGTCGATGTCATGTGAGTGCGAGGGCAAGAAAGAGCATTAAAACCGTGCTCGTTAATCGGATAGATTGTTGCCACGTCGACGATGGAGATCGGCGATTTGATGCCTTAGGAACATGTGCAATGCAAAAATCCAAGGTGCGCTATTTCGCGGCCTATGATTTTCGGCAGTCGCGTAGTGCACTATACATAACGCTTTCAATCCATCAATTGTGGTGTCATGTTCTAGCCAAGTTAAGTAACTTTACCTTCCCATTACATCCGCTTTTACCGGTTGCCACCCTACGCTCGCATGCGCACTGAGTCTATGTAGCTCCGCGCTGATTACCCGCTCCTCATCATCACCCCGTAAAGCAATCCATTTCTGGACATCCTCTCTTCAATAAACTGCGCAGTACTTTCTCAAGCGAATTAGTTAACGTATGTCCTTTCACTACTGGTCCATCTATGCAAATACGACTCACAGTGAACTACTCAAATTAGTGCATAAAATAACTTATTCCATATCGCGGTGTTATCCTTGATTTCCAGTGGATAATAGCATCGGTATTTTATAAATGTGCTCAGGTTGCCGATCGGTGGTTACATTCTAATTCCAGAATTGTGTTACCTAGCCAGAAGTGTTACGCAGTGTACAGATTTTAAAAAGTGAGCTGCACTGTTTCGTCAGTGCGGGGAACGGAGAAGTCGGTGCCCCGCAGCAACGACAGAAAAAAAGAATTAGATCGACGCGGTCCTTGACAGTTCCACGCTAAAAACTTCATGTTCCGTGCTATCACAGTATTACACTTAAGGTATAACGTGGGGGATATATCCCGCATGATGCGGGGAATTGGAGATGGTGTGTGGAGTAATTAAAGTTCTAGCCAATAGGGTAAATCAAGATGCCTGTGATGCACGAAGGATTACGTCTGAAAACAAGGCTTGCAGTGAAAGTGCAAAACAAAGGATGTGGTGTGCAGAGGGGAGTTTATTTCTTTGATCGTCCATTTATTTGCATTCCTTACAAGTGGTGCGTTGGTGGATTCCAGTTAGTGCGAGATAGCCTGGATAGTCGACTGAGAGATTCAGTTAAACTGCCACTGGGGTGTGTCATGATAATGGACTAAATATCAGATGTAAACGGGGCATATATATCCTACCAGCCCCTTCCAAGCTTCAGAGTAGTGCATATCCTCTACTACACGATACGTTGAGAACCAAATACCATCCGGCCGGATATATAAAATCATGTTAGTACCAGCCCTGCGTTCCGCATCCCACCTGACCAATTTAGGAACACATTTAGTCTTTACACCGGACGCTGCTGCCCCCGCCATCCCAATGTGATCCCTTCGGTTCGCGCCGCGTCCTAGAATAATATGAAGGGTAATGCAGGACGGTGGTACTACTGTCCGTATTCGGAATGCCGCATTCCGTACGGAGCTTTATTTCTTAGACGGACTCATGCGGCATTCACAGTCTCAATCCGACAGATGACTACGGGATTCCCAGCCGCGCCCAGGTTGGGCGTTTCGAATCACTATCTGATTGAAGGATATGGTGGGGATGTGCCCATCATACAGAAGATTGTGGGTTCTAGGCGAGGGATAGACGGGTCCTTACGCAGGCTCGGATAAATTGCTTAAAGCGGATCGGATATATATAGCTGCTCGAGGCTGCATGTGGAATTGCTAGATGGTTTCCTTGGTGTTTCATTTTGTTGAGATGATTGGTGGTTTATATAAAGACTGTACTGAACATGTCCGGTTTATCAATAACTAATTATAATGACTGTTAAATTCTCATTATAATATGAAGGCAAGGTATTGATACGTTGCAATGAATTCATGTACTCCGGAAGACAGAACGTTCGATATCCCTCTCGTTCATATTCTTGTTGACACTTGAAAGTGAGGATTGATTATTATTGATATCTCGCAGCGAAGAGGCCGTATCTATACGATAGCCTCTGCACCCATGGGTACGTAGTTATCTATATATAGCCAGTTGAATACGATAGCTGTGTACCGTCAGCCTATGAGCCCGTTGGTCTTGCATAGCCTGACGACCTATTGATGCAACTACCCTCGTTTAAATATGATGATTGATTGTGTTTATCAAATCGAGGCCCAAAAGGGCCGCATATGTACGATCCCCATATTCGTATGCATACGCACTTATCTACCCTATATCCGCATACAAGCTATATGAATATACAAGGCCGAACTCTGAGGCTGTAACAGACGATTCAAGTATACTCGAGTACATACAACAATCCTCTCGATTTCAAGCACGAGTGACAGGTTGTGCAAACAGTCCTTATAATCTTCGGAAGGGTATCGCCGTGCTACTTCCTGCATAGTTTCTACTTATAACCGAAGAGTATACATTTCCATAGAACTCTCATTCCCACTCCCGACCTCATGTTAAGCGGTAATTCAATCCTAGCTGTAACTTCTCCGAGTTCCGGACAAGTAAAACCCAGGAGTCGAGGATTTATCGGCGGGAAGTTTGGTCTCTTCCGTTTGGCGCATCTCTCTTATTCTATCATGTCAACTGCTAACGTTGGGTCGTTATCACGACTTAGACGAACAGGGAAGAACATCGTGTATAGTATGTTTCCGGGATCCTCCCTGCATTCTCCACGGTTTGGCCAGCATTAGGCTAGTCTAACGGTAGTCTGAAGCCGTCAAACTTTAAACAAACGCAAGCTCATATCTTATAATTTTGTATTGGTCGCCGTGTATTGGTTATGTCATGGCCCTCGCACTGCCGCCGCAATACTGCAGCATATGTCAACCGACGAGGATGGCTACCCCTTGATGTTTCCCAGCAGTCCATATACATGTTTAGAACTTGAACAATGTGAAGTAGTTCGAAAACTAAGTGATACTTGATTCTCTACATGTCGATCCGTCTACACAACTTATTCCCGTACGCTTATTGCAAGCCGCCCGGCTATTACAATAAAACAAATCAAAACATTGTGCCTTGTCATGTGAGATTGTTGAAAAGTATGAACGTATACAGATGAAGGTAGACAACATCGATTATTATACGTTCGGTGTTGAAGTTCAACGTGATCTGTCATCGATAGAGCACACGAAAAAGATCAACAAATAGCTAGGCCAAAATCACCAAATAAATTATAGGATTGATTCTTCCATTCAATAATAATTCAATGCTTGGTTTTACAGTGCTAAGAGCTTGTGGTCAACGGGTTCTTGAGAATTTGGTCTTCGTTTTCGTGGCTCTTTGTTTCGCATTGATATCACTAGAGTTCAGCAAGCACAACTACCGCCCAACTTTATAGCATCCTACAAGGCGTTGTGGCGGCGTTGCTGCCGATAGGATGTGAACTTCGCTGAGCTCTGGAGTTAATATGAAGATATGGTTAGCACACTTGAGTGGTCGACTAAGAGGTTCACAAATCTCAAGTAAATAAGTAGAAATGATTGGAGCACGTTTGTTCATTGTTGTTGTTGCTCGGCCGCCGCGCAGCCGAGCAACCTACGGCGACTCGCACGGGTTATTCTGACTTATTTTACCTTTCACCTGTAGCTGTTATTCTGCACCTATCTCCTCCATTTCTCTCGTGGCAACCAAACGTCACGTGGCAATGACGTTCGACTCCAAGGAAAATGATGATGGTGGATGATCAGGATGGTGTCGCGGATGACACCACAGAAACCGACGCACTGCCACATGCCAAATAATTGAGACCAATGAGCTTGAGGCCAGCCACACAGAAAACAATTCTGGGCAATGAGATTGCTTTGAGGCAACACAAGATGTGTATATGTTTACAATTTGGAACGCAAAAAACCACACATTGGAGGGCTAATAGTCTCACCACAGCCACCAAATGTAGAAAAGGGCTCTATATCGCGATAGATACAAGGTAAAGTAATATTTCTAAAGGCTAATAATATTTTTAGAGTGTATGGTTGATTTACCATTACATTTTAAGAATAATCATATTGGGGAAACACTTACTGAACATCAGTGTTCACTTGGCCTACTCACCGGATTAGGGTAATATTGGAGAATATATGTTGCTCAATCAGGCAATTAATAACCATTATCTGCTGCATATTACATGTTTCGGAGGCCGATGGTGCTCCTCAGTCTGTTAGCATCTGCGACAGCTTCAGGGCGTTCTGGTAGAACATGATTATTGCTTCATTTGCTTAGAATGGTTTTAGCAGTGTTAAGAGGTTGATTGGTTGGTAGTCGTACTGTGTACTTTTGTCATATCATTTTGTATCGTTGTGCTTGTTTTAGGGTGACCTGCCATGATTTTGAGTCATTATCCCTACATTGAAAATCATATTTTAATAATATTACAAGACAATTTAGATGGTTGTGGTACTGACCGTATTTTCAGAAGTTAAGTGAAGATTGTTATCGGCCATTGGAAAAATGAATACTTGCATAGAGGAGAAGCGCTAAGCCGGTAGCTGTTCAACCCTAGGAAATAGGTACGCGAATTATCCACTGCCTGAAAACATAGTTTCCCCCACACAAAGGATCATTTCTTATCCAGCCAGGTAATGATTGAACTATACTTTCCTCGTGTGATTAGCGCCAAATCATAGTTCGTTTGCGATTATTAATGGTCTAAGCGGTTTAATTTTCAAAATGGTTATCTATTTAAACAGTGCTTTATTTTGTAATATAAGCATCAACACGCTAATCGAGTTTGGCCTTAACCTGTATACGATATAGAAATTCCAAACTGCTCTCTGCCCGCACTAGGTATCACTTCGTTGAGTATAACATTCCACGGTGGCTTCTAAGATCATGTTTGGATTATACGGTTGCTGTTACGTTGATACTACTCCAATATCTAAACTAAAATAACACCGTTTTGTAAACTGATCATGAGATAAATCTTAGCCACCTTAGGACGCATATAGATTAACATCCTTTTCTGAAGAAAATTGTTAAAATTGTTACCGATTTACGTTGTGGAAAAAGTCCAGAATAGTCAAACGACCATTAAAGTAGAAGGCTACAGAAGTCGTTTTGAGACTCTTCGTTGCAAATTCTATTCGCACCAGAACTTTCACCAATCGGTCGTCAACGCCGACCGCGAAAGAACCAGACAGGCCTAACTTTCTCTTAATGATTATACTGTTAGAAAATGAACATTACTTCGCTTAATGAATACTTAATGAATAAATGAACGGCTTATAAAGATAATAGTATCTACAATAAACAAAATTTTAGCAGAGAGAGTAGCGTAGCCGATTTAGAGACGAGGATTAGGTACCCTAGCCGGTAATGTGAAGCATCAGTGTCATTCATGCCATCGTAGTTTCCCATCATAATTGACAGTCCAATCAAGGACCTTATCGTTCCACAAGATTATGATTTTGTGCAATACCGTTCATATCGATCTGTTTCTAGGGTTCCGGCACCTCTACTACAGTTAGCGTTGTTTTGAGTCTCGGTCACCACCGATAGCTACTGCATCTGAAACCTAACTACATATTCACTCGAAGACAGTGTCCTTCCCCGAAAAATTTACTGGAAGTTGATTATTATGCTGCAAAGAGGAATCGGTAATTAAGGTTGCACGGAGTCGGATGTTGTTGTGCCGGGTCCGGTTCGGTAGTGTTACAGATCATGGTGTTCCTATATCCCGAGTGTAGAGCGCTGGGTAAAGTTATCGAGCATCTAATCTTACCATTCAATGTCAGCGCTACTGGAGGTTCCCTCAAAGCAGCGGGAAGTGTTAGGTGTTCGTATTGTACGAACCAGAAGCGTGCAGAACTTCGCTAAGAATAAGCCGATCATTAATCTAATCAACATTGGCACCCTGGGATTCCCCTTGTTAAACGTGCTGTCGCGCCTACATCAGTTAGTGTACCGTTACTCTAACTTTATTTCAACGACAGCTTGTGGTAAGTAATTTAGATTAAGTTGAGATTCATGTGTTTCAGAGTAGACCTCGTATTTCGCATGTTATGGACGAAGAGATAACCAGTTCAATCTCCCTCAATGCGACATACTATTCACTAATTTTCGGCAAGCATAGCTTTCGACTGAAAAACAGGGTGATAGTTCGAGCTTTAGACTAGGCTACTCGCTTGTACCAAGTACGGGACGCCCAAAATTTAGTTAGTAATACATTTTACGGCAGTTTATACTCTAAACTAGAAATTTAATTGAGTCTGTATGTTTTCTAATTTCGCTTGAGTCTAACGGTAACCTCTGGCCGAAGTTTTTACTTAATTAGTCCTACATAAGGCTTAAGGCTTACGCACATGGCAGCTAAGGCTGGGACACCGCCGACACACGTACATCAAACCTCGCGTTACACCGACAGGTTACTTTAACGCTCTCCAGCGAGCCAATCCGTGACTCCAGGCGTTATATGACGACAACCGTGATATAAAAAATCCCAGGTTTTTCTGGCCACACAGCCCGATTGATAATGGTATGAATCACACCGCCACAACCAGTGAGCCACATTCTGGAGCCCCAGCGGAGTGCATATTTTTTAAGTGCCTGGATATGGTATATCTCGGAAGGAGGGTTTGCACATACATGCGCTGCAGGCCGAATGCACCCCACTCTGCGATCTGAGAGCTACCCGAAGCTAAATCGGCTGATACCCGAGCAAATCGGTAGGATACCTGATCAAGTTGGGTGCTTTCTTTTACTGACTCAAGAATGCAAGCGATTGGATTCAGCTCTCCGTATAACGTTTGCATGTGAGCAAGGATTTCGTTCAATTCAACTTCGCCTGTAAGTTGGCTGGGATTTTTTGAGCAGGTGATCGACCTGTGTCACCGGGATACAGCCTGCCGTTAGGTTCTTCCACACCTTACTCCCTCCATCATCAAAATAGATATTCTACAGGTCAATGGTGAGTATTCCTGTGCAAACACCCAAAAACACATACGCATTAAGTACATTTTGATTTGATAAAAATATCGTAGGATGCAGCCGAGCAGGACATGCCGTATATAGCTATCCCGTGCAACCCGATAATTCCTCAATATGTCGCCGATGGGCGGTATGCATTCCCTTGCTATCTTCCACGTTCGCAGTAAATACAACCCTTGTTAAACCAAGTAGTTGTTCGGAACTTAAGCTGGTGACGACACCATCCGTGCATGCATTACCAGGTTTAAATGTCAACCATCCATGCATAGACATCAGTCGTGCATATGCATGCATGCTAGATTCCTCGTTGCCGAGATGTATCAGCTGGTCCGGCTTGCATCGGCAGCTAACAACGCTGCGCACACCTCCGGCCTCAACGGCCCAAAGCTCCCAGCCTTTGAGGCGAACCGAACGGTTGGGCCTGCAGCACATACTGCACACGGGGCGGTTTTGAATGGTGTTTGAGAGGCGATTTTGTTAGGCTTGATATTTGCACGGTTTCTGCAGATGATTTGATACACGATAAGTGATCTCCAGTTCACGCCCCGCTAGTATTTTTTGGAGGTTTGATAAACTGTCGTTGTTAAAATATCTATGTCGTGATGAAATACAGAGGCGCCAAGAGCAATGATTTGTAAGATTTTTGAATCTCGGTATGGTTTGCAGACCTGGTTCGGAGTGCGAAAGGTAAAATGATTCCTTCTCTCTGGTGCAGGTGAGCTGGTCTAACTGAAAGCCACAATATGTCCAGTGTACTTAATACGAACACACGTGCAAAATATCCAATGCGGTGCTTGATGGTAACGTTTTTTCATATGTTGATAAGGACTGTTTGTTTGTTTGTTTGTAATCATATTGCATTCGGCTGCTGTCGGCCATGGCATATCCCGTACATATTTCCTCCCCACTTCTTCCGTAACATAAAGAAACAAAAGCAAAGTCGCGCGTCCTCTTCCCCAAAACAAAAGAAACCGCCAAAAAACAACATCAACTTTTACACCCCCTTATCACTCGAGTCCTCATGATCTGAGTTCTCCGCCTCCTGCACCACTCCGCTAATTCTGCCAACATCTGTACAAGATAAAAAATCCAACAGAGCCCGCGAACATTTTTCTTCTGCAAAAACGAGAGACATTGGCTATGAAATCTTTGGCTTCTTCAAAACCTTTTGAACACCCTCATACCCCTCCTCCCCCTCTTGCCCATCAACCCAAAGCCTTTTTTGTTCTCGTTTCCATCTTTTACACCACTTAAAAAGGTGTTCTCTTGTCTGATATTCATGCCCACACCACCAGCATTTCATATCCCTTCTTTTTCCGATCTGCAATAGGTATTTCGCTATCAGTGCATGTCCTGACTTAAGCGGATAAAACCTCGCCGCAATCATCTTTTTGGCTCCCATCACCACACTGTTACCCCCCCTCTTCACCATATCATACCGGTAACTGTGCTTTGACTTCTTCCCCATCTTTTTTATTTCTTCTCTGCTTTCTTCCCACTTCACCTGAGTTAACCTTCGACTAACATGGGAGAAAGAAACATAATTTAAAAACGGTAGCGGATTTTGCGTTTCGGTATAACTTCCGCAATGCTTATATGCCGCCTTTGTTGCTTGTTGATCCACTTCTTCATTGCCTTCTATCCCTTTATGGGCAGGTACCCATCGGTACTCTACCTGGATATTTTTCCTGGCTGATAAGGACTGTTCGGGGAGTTGCACAAGGCGTTGCGTGGTGCTCGCCCGTTTTCTGAGCAATGACGTATTTAGGTCTCTCGAATATAAGTGACAATTTGAACCGGAGCAGTTGGCAACATGATCACCCGAATTGGGCAATCACAAACGTAATTCCTTACAATAGCTCTACTTGAAATGACTCAGGCAAGGTCATACAAGGAATTGCGTTCCAAGTAGGATGTTAAAGCTGACCGGAAAATTGTTGAATATGGCACGTGGTGTTTAAATAGGATCGGTAACTCAATATGTGCATTCGATACAAGCGTATATTCTGATATACAGGAAACTATGGTAGGGAGTCGTAGCGAATATTTAGTACATCACTCCACTGACTCTTTACTATTGCATCCAAAACTACTGCACCCAAAATTATTAATTTACCTGCTAAGCTCGCAGAATCGAGTGTTCTTCTGACTACACAGCCTGACAAGTCGCCCAGTTATGTGCAATGTTGGAAACTACGTACTCAGCCACAAGACCACAGTCCTAGCCTCGACTCTAAAGAAGCCGCCTTCATTTAACCTACTAGATTTCCAGCATGTTGCTCTGAACTGTGCAAACTTCCCAGAACCTACCTACCCCGTCGGCGACGTGCCTTCGCAGTCACCACTTTTCGGCGTACAACGTACAATCTTATTCCCCATAACGAACTACCAACGTTACACGGGTTCCAAACCTTCAGCACAGGTGCGCAGGATATAAAGCTAGATCCCAAACTCCTCTATCATCTAACATGCTGCAGCGCACATTGTGATTGTTATGCCAAAATCCTCAACCTGGACTCACCCTGACATCGCACATCTCATCATCGAAATTGTAGGGCTATTGTTAGCCATTCTGACTCTAGTCTTGAAATATATGAGGGTTTGCCTCGTCAATTCTTCTCCCTGATCTTATCTGACTTGGATACATCTACAGAGTTGTTGCCAGCAAACGCAGGACATAGAAGCGGGACGTGATCAACAGTTTACAGGCACCCTTGACAGTATCAAAGAGGTTTGGGAGAGGATGAACCTTATTGAGGGTGTTTACGAACGTATTCAGAAGTTTAAGCAGTGGGTTCATTTATAGTTATATTATCTGGTCGGTTGAGTTTCCGTCTCTATGTATTGTAGGATTATGATTTGTTCTTATCATGTTATTATATACCTCAGCATCATTAACGAGCTGTTCATGGCACAATCCCAGAATTTCTGCAACCTTTCGCCAGATCAAACTGGGGCGCAACAGTACGGATATTTTCACAGCCCCAAGATCCGGCCTAGCTGGAATATCCTTAACACCTCCGAAGTGTAGTGTATATGGCCAGTGAGTATTTTGATCCGGGCTGTCGCAAGTCATTGTAAGGCGGAACGAGTTTGGACACTGTAACTTCGCCAGAATGGCGTCGTACAATCATCATTTGTCATTCGACATATCCCCGTCATTACCATTTGATCGACTTTGTACACAACAGCACTTTTGGGCAGACCAATCATACTCAGTTTAATATTTGAAAGCGCATAGTATTGGTTCCTAAGAAAGTCTCTACAAATTGCAGCCAGCTCTAAACTACAACTGTTATTACTGCAACAACAATAGACGCACGGAGAATGTTACCTCCACTATCACCAATATTAGCACATTGTATCTTGATTAGCTTAACATCGGTAACGCTCGAACAGAATGTTCGGTTTCGAAACAAAGTTCAGCCCGAAACCACTAGCGCTAAACTGCACTAGGACAAATATTTTATAAACCACTTCTGCCATATTAATTCCACTGTAAAAGCCTGGTTCTGGCGCTCTGCCCTAAGTACCACCGGCATGTATAAATAATTCCATAACCGAATACAGTGGCTCTTCGCGAAATGTTTTCCCAATGAGCTACTATCGTCATATGGATTCACTAGATATATTTTTGGGTTCATGGACCCTAGTTCCATATTTCCTCTCGATTAGTGTGTATTTCCTTTTGTCCAAAGTGTTGAATTAGCATCGCAGCCAGCACAGGTAAGTGAATGGACAAATAGTACGAGCAATGGACATAACGCCCATGGCGCTAGTAGATATTGCACTTCCGAAGTACCTCTCCGCAGCTAGACTCAACAAAAGGGCTCCCGGGTGGTGCATTGCTATATTTTCCCCCTCTCCATCGAGTTCAGAATCACCCGATACACAAAGATCATACGGTACACGGCCCGATCACTTGTATATCGGCTTCATTATGACAAGTTGCGGTGTTCGTAATCAGTTAGTTGGCCTGCGGTCTTAATGCACAGAAAGGTGCTCTCTACAGAGTACGAACTGATGAAATGGAGGTTGTAGTGTATTTGGTGGATAGATTTGCGTACAGTAGTCGGCGATCCATATAGTAGGATGGGAGGAATATACCAACATTAGACCTAGTTCTCGAGTATTACTGAAATTTTACATAGGATCAGGTCATAATTCGTTCAGGCTATATTATAGAATCGCAAACTAACCTAAATATATAGCTAAATCCTTAGTGTCGCGTGAATACTTGTCATGACTAGCTCTTGTATGCTTGTCAGTACCCAAGACCTGCGCAGGATATATGTTCTAGTCCATTCACGGAGGCGGTTCCTCCGCGGAGTACCTAGTCAGTTCACGGAGGCCCACCTTCCGTGAACGAACCGTCCGTTCACGGAGTCCGTACCCCACCTCCGTGAGCTGACTAGTTCGTTCGCGGAGTCAGTCAAAAATTACAAATACTCTGCTCAGCACGCATGTGTGTGTATGCACTGGCATGTACGTACACTCAGCTGGTTCTATGCAGCTGAATTCAATCAGCGCAACCGCGTACGTTCAGCACAGCGCAACTGAGTACATTCTTCACAGCGCAACTGAGTACGTTCCACGGATTGTATCTTCCTAACAATATGGACCGCCTTACATCTACCATCCCACATCAAATTCCGCCATTTAAAAAGGGTAGCCATCGGGAAGTTCCCGCCCAAGCAAACGGAGGAGCGCGGGCAGGAGTAAGGGTGTTTGCCTCGGGGGTGGTCTCTCTTTTCGGTGATCTCTTTTGTTCTTCTCAATCGTTTGCGCTGGGTTGCTTTCTTTTGTCAAAGGGGACGATGGGTAGTAGGTGGGAGCTCCGCCATCTAATCGGCCCGCCCGGAGGCGGAGGGGTTGTATCTAGACTCTGTCATACTCTAATTAGAGTGAATACAGTATGAATAAAACAAAACAAACAAGGGTAGCCATCGAGAACTTACTCTTCGAGAAGCTGCTCGTCTTCAGTCCCCTGCTGAGCTCATCCGAGTACATTGGAGGTGTAAAGGCAACTCCACGACTGTTCGTTGCAAGTGTTTCAAAGCAAAAGCCGAGTACACACTTCATTGCCATGGGCGAGATGGTGGGGCGCAGTGCACAAATACTGGACCTTCTGCTGCGCCATCAGGTACTTTCAATCTCGAACGAAACACAAGATCAGCTCCACCGATGGAGTACAGTGTAATTGTAGTTGCATCAGGACGTCCCAGAGGCATCCGATTGTAGGGATCACGATGATGTATCGATTATTTATAATTTTTCATTGACTCCGTGAATGGACTAGAACAATATATATAAGAAAGAAATGTTCTTCGTGCCTTACCGTCAGCCCCGCTTATGATCAGCTCGTGTAGTCAGTTCTATGAATATAATATGCAACAACACCTCTGCTTGCACTTGTAAACTCTTGAACCGTAAACTTCATCTGGCCTACAATAGGGGACACAGGACGAAACTGTGGTACGAGTTAGGTATTAACATAAGAGAAGAAAGGAATTTGTTTGTTTGGTTGTAATCATATTGCATTCGGCCGCTGGCGGCCATGGCATATCCAGTACACATTTCCTCCCCGCTTCTTCCGTAACATAAAGAAACAAACGCAAAGTCGCGAGTCCTCTTCCCCACTTAAACAAAAGAAACACCACCACAAAAAACAACATCAACTTTTACACCCCCCCATCACTCGACTCCTCATGATCTGAGTTCTCCGCCTTCTCCACCACTCCGCTAATTCTGCCGACATCTGTAAAGGATAAAAAATCCATCAACGCCTGCAAACATTTTTCTTCTGCAAAAACGAGAGTCATTGGCTATGAAATCTTTGGCTTCTTCAAAACCTGTTCAACGCCTTCATACCCCCCCTCCCCCTCTTGCCCATCGACCCAAAGCCTTTTTTGTTCTCGTTTCCATCTTTTGCACCACTTAAAAAGGTGCTCTCTTGTCTGATATTCATGCCCGCACCACCAGCATTTCATATCTCTTCTCTTTCCGATCCGCAATAGGTATTTCGCAATCACTGCATGTCCTGACTTAAGCTGATAAAACCTCGCCCCAATAGTCTTTTTGGCTCCCATCACTGCACTATTACCCCCCTTCCTCACCAAATCATACCGGTAACTGTGCTTTGACTTCTTCCCCAACTTTTGTATTTCTCCTTTACTTTCTCCCCATTTCACTTCCGTTAACCTTCGGCTGATATGGTCGAAAGAAACATAATCTAGAAACGGTAGCGGATTTTGTGTTTCGGTATAACTTCCGCAATGCTTATACGCCGCCTTTGTTGCTTGTTGATCCGCTGCTTCATTGCCTTCTATCCCTTTATGAGCAGGTACCCACCGGTACTCTACGTGGATATTTGTTCTGGCTAATGTATCGGTCCAGTTCATCGTTCGTAATGCTAGCACCTGTCCTGGTGTAAGGGCACGTATGCCTGCGTTCGGCCTCATAGGTATACGTATGGTAATTATAGGAATACGGTTGCAAACGTGGATGCGAGTGATAGTAGATGTAGATGTATATGTAAGATTATCGCTAGAGATCTAAGGCTCGTGGCGAGCCGACTATATAGAATGGCCGTTACCCGGCCCCGGGTCACGTGCCGCCGTTACAGTATCCCCCTCTCTAGGCGCAGACCTCCTGGGCTGCATATACCGTACAAGAGAAAGGAAAGGAAAGGAAAGCATTAAACAATCATGCCGCGTACGTACTCGTACAGACTCAAAAGTCCCGCTACCGATTGGCACCGTACGGTAGCCTTTCGGCGGATCCGGCGCACGGGGAAACTCCACCTCCACTTGGCTGTGATCCGGAGGTGGTAAAAACCCGTGCCGACGCCATTTGTACTGGGCCGAGATCCAAAGAAGTAATAAAGTATGGAGAAGAGAAGAGAAGAGAAGAAACAGACGAAAGGAACGCCCAATTGACAACTTTCCTCCAGTCCTGAGTTCCGGAACTCTATTGACCCATTTGCTCCGCTCCCGAGTCTCGGACCTCAATTCCTCCTTATCTCCACTCCCGAACTCATACCGCGACCTGCCATCCAGTACCGCACTTGTAGCTCGTGTATCTCGGCGTAGGTCGTTGTCAGAATTCGTCAGGGTGGTAGAGCTTCCGCTCATAACTTGGCATCGATGAGAGCTTCCGCTGCCGTCATCGGTCGTAGCCGTCAATCGTATACGTCAATTGCGTGTAGTCTCATTCGTAGACACCTAACACGTAAGTTTCTCTAAGATGGTTATACTTACCAAGTTCAAGCGAGCTTGCGCTGTCCGAGCTCTGGAGAATATATCTTGCAGCCGGTAGTCATCGGTAAGTGGCATTGACTCGTAGATGCTGCTTGACTCGGTAATCGTCTTTGGAAGTCCGCTACGGTGACCATCTAGTCGACTTCATGGTTGCGCTCTCGGTAGGCGGCTTTAGTAGGAACTTGGTCGACTTGGTAGACTTGCCTCTCGGTGTACTTTTGACTTGTCGGTAGGACTTCTTGGTAGACTTGCTGGTGTGTGTCTCGGCAGACTTGTCGGTCGATGTTTTGGTAGACTTGTCGGTGTGTGTCTCGGTAGGCCGCCTCCAGGTGGGCTTTTGACTTGTCGGTAGGACTTGACTGATCTGACACGGCTATCTCCCTCTTTTGAATATTCGTTGCTCCGTCGACGACTTCTCCATCATATTGATTGTCAATTGCCATGGTGGCTCGGTAGCAATGTAACTTCGATCTCAGAATTGATATTGGGATTGATTGGTGATTCGGGATTGTAATTGTAATCTCTCTGATTCGTCACGTAATTCGGTTCAGACTATCTTCCTGCGGCTTCGGTCGTCCTTCTGCGTCGCCCGCTGTCCAGTGACTATCCTGACTGGCTCTGTCTGTTGACTTACTGTCGCATGAGGCGTCCCAATGCGCTCGACCTCGACGTCATTGCAACGGCTATGCCTCGTCGTGACTTGTTCTGCCCGTTGACTTACTGTCGTATGAGGCGTCCCAATGCTCTCAATCTCGATGTCATTGCAACGGCGTCTCGTCGTGACTTTGGGCAATGATGTGAGCTTTCGCTCCTGGCATCGTCATTGCCGTCGGTTTTCATGTGACTCGCTGGTGACCATTTGAGGGTGGTAGAATGCGCCAATTGCATCAGCGACACGCGATAGGAGCGCGCTTCTGCTCTCGGAAAGCCGCTTCGTACATTGTATATTCAGATTTCGGCATCTCTTGATTTGGCATTTGGTAGGGTCCCGGTGGGCCGCTTCTCGCTGAAAGTCATTCGGGTGATAGCTTCAGTGCGTTCTTGGTCGACTCTCCTTTGGCCATGTCGGTAGGCATTTGGTAGTCCTCTGGTCATGTGCTTTGGCATTCAGTTCGGTATGCCATTCGGCGATAGTTTTTGATCCTTCGGTACGTCATTCGGTGAGCGTCTCGGTCAGTGGCTTGGTACGGTAGCGCTCCCGGTAATCCTCTCATTCGATCTCGATGTGAAGTCCTTCAGCAGTGATATCTGTCGCTGTGAGATCTCGGTCATCATCTCTTGGTAGTTGTCGCGAGTGCCTCTTGTGATGCCATTCGGAAGACTATTCAGTACGCTCGGTGGTCATTTTCGATCTCCTTCGGGACCAATTCGGTAGCCATGTAGCCGTCGTTCGGTATCGCGTTCGGAACTGCTTCTGTTGCCATATTGCTCTCGTTCGGCATGGATCAGGCTCGTTTGACGTGTCATCTCTGTGGTGCATTTACAGGTCTACTAGACGACCGTGGTATGCATCACTTGACTCCATGCACTTATCGTCGTTCTCTAAGTCCACTAGTCGATTCATGTCCAGGTGCACTTGCCGCTGCTAGCCTTCCCAATTGGTGGCTGGATCATACGGTGCATCGTTCCTGTACTTCCGGGATGGTAATTGTTTGCGGTACGGGTTGTTTGAGATTCCGGTACGGTCATCCCCCTCGTTGAAAGTCGTTGCTCCGCCGGCGACTAATCTCATATAGCTTCGTAGGGAACATCGATTGGATGGGCTTAATTGGGAAGTCGATTTGCAGTCATCAATTGACATCGCAGTTGTGTAGCTGGGGATCGCCGAGTCTGAGCCGGGATTGTATTCACGAGTATTCTCGGTAATGTAACTTCGACACAGATATGGCATTGTATTTTGTATTGTAATCGTCATTGTATTCGCAATTATAATCTCTTGAATAGTAGTCCGGATCGTACTCGGTACGGCAAGGCCGTTGGTACGTATATCTGCTTCTCGACATTCAATTGCTAGTCTCGTAGGCTGTCATCGAAATTAAGTATATTAGATAGGGCAGATTTCCACATAACTTCGTGTATGTCGCCATAGTCAAAGATTGATTGTCATCCATCTCCGAGCATCTCCGGGATGGGCATATCGGCTCTGGTAAGTCCAATTCTCATTGTCTCAATGATAGCTCTTTTCCTCGATAAGTAGCCTTCTGCAGGACCGTCGTCTCTCGTATCTGGGACGTTATGTCATGCCCGGGCATCCAATTGCTTCATAAGTCTTCGACGTTCAAAAGTGCGCTTTTCGCTCTCAATTGTCATTCGTCTGTCGGGAATATCTCCGAACTGCTCCATCTATGTTAGCCAATGGAATCAAGACAAAAGATGGAAGTGGTGGAAGGGAATATCCAGGAGGCCATGTCATTAACGGTTCGCCCACACAGGAGTCAAGCCCCGCCGTCCGGTCACTCCCTTCGGGTCTCGGTGAGCCGATAGCAGTCATTCAAGTCTCTCCTCGGAGGGGCTCTTCTGCCGCAACTACCGCCGCTGCTCTCTGCTCGTCGCGTCCAGCGCTTGGGTCTGTATTCTCACCTGGTGAATCCAGAGTGATGCCTTCCAAAGTCACTCCCAGCAGTCCTATGCATTCCCCAGTCTGTCGGGCAAATGCTACGACGACTTCAATACTAGTTAGAAGATCGTCGAATGCGGTTGCTCCAAGTGTCTGTATACCCGGACCGCGCCCCAGAAGCTTGTCTTGACGTTATCATTGTCGGCTTCTGAAACCTTCGATGCCACTGCCGTAGTCATCGGTGTCATTTCCTCCGCTCCACTCGCTCTCGGTGATCGCAGGGAGTCAATCGAGCCCAGTCGATGTCAGGATTTTGTTTGTGGAACCATGGTAAGCCACGTACTAAATCGTATGCACGCATTGGCATCACTAGCACGTCTGATTTGTATACCGGTGCGAGATAGTCCAACTACTAGACTGTTATCCGCGCCTTCCGGTGTCCTTTGCATGTTGCATCACACCTCCGGTCATGGCGAGGGTGGTGATGAGTGCCGCCTGATGTGATATCCCGAGTCACTTGAGAAGCCTCAGTGTCATAAAGATGCTGGTTGCGCCGCAGTCGACAATAGCCCGTACGCATTGCATATCGCCACTTCTGCCCGGTATTATACTTCGTGAACTATGTTTGCCGAATCCAGTGTTTCAGTGCCGTATAGATATTGACTTAACATTCTTGCCCTCGGGCTCTCAAGGACGACTGATGATTCTAGTGAGATCTGATGGGGTTGGACTTCGTCCAGAGTCGCCATTAGTGCCTGCGCCGCCAACGTTAGTTTTTTGCTGGCTGAGTGTCGAAAGATCCTTGGCGCTTGATTTGTTGATTGCCGGTTCGATTGTCCATAATACTTGTGCTCTGAGGTCATCCTAGTCATTGTAGTCCCTGTAGTTGTAGTCGTAGTCGTCATAGATGGTCTGCGGAAGTGTGTCTGTCTTTGACCGTAAATGCACATCACGCTGCACAATGTATCGCCGCTGTAAGTTCGCTTCCATCTTAGGGTGTCTTCTCCGTAAGTGCACTTCGCTCGTGCAGACGTTCGTGGCGGTAAGAGTGCTTCATTGGTAGACAGGTCCTCCTCCGTAGAGATTCATCGCTCGAGTAGTGTATCCGTAGGTATAAAAACTGAGATAGGTGCACTTCGCTCAATTGGAAGAAATGTAGTCGTGACTGTGCTGACTGGTAAATCGTCTGACTTCGCCTTGATTCTCGATATGGCCGCATTCAGGGGTGAGGTTACTCCGTCGGTTGTAGGTGCTTGGACTGGTGATAGCTCAATTGACTCGTAGGAATGGTCGTGTACTCATGATCATCGTCTTCAATGTCGGTGACGCGCCTTGTGCGCCATTTGGTGTCTGAGCTCTCTAGGTTTCCGCCGTGAATTGACGCGCTCAGGGTTGCAGTCGCGACTTCTCCGGTGTCCGGTGGTCGATTGCAGCCATTGGAAGTAATTGATGTCCTCTTGAACTCATCTGGATCGATCGTATGCGATTTTTGTCATTCGCTGGATGGTGTCCTGCAGTCGAAATAATGATCGTCTTCATTGCCGGGGGCGCGCCTTGTGCACCAATTGGTCTCTGCTCTGTACTCCGCTGCCATCAGGGCTCAATTGAATGATGGAGCGGTCAACGCTTTGTGCTTCGCAGTAATGATGCTTCTAAATCTCATTTGGGCGGCAGTATTCTCAATTGTTGACTCCATGGTGTCGCGTGTCGGAAAAAGGGGTAAAAACTAGTCAACTCGTAATCCCGTGAGCGAAACGTATCCGTTTACTGAAAAAGCGATAATAGTGTAAGGGCACGTATGCCTGCGTTCGGCCTCATAGGTATACGTATGGTAATTATAGGAATACGGTCGCAAACGTGGATGCGAGTGATAGTAGATGTAGATGTATATGTAAGATTATCGCTAGAGATCTAAGGCTCGTGGCGAGCCGACTATATAGAATGGCCGTTACCCGGCCCCGGGTCACGTGCCGCCGTTACACCTGGGCCTGGATCGTCTGATTGAATTCGTTTTGAAGTTGCCTGAGAATCCGTAACAACTGTAACTCTGGTAACCTCCTTTCTTTCTGCCATCTCATCCGCAACCTTCATTGCATCCGACATTGCATACATTTCCACATCAAATGCCTCTTTCTGTCGGCCTAGGTGTACCCTCCTCTTTTTCCACCTCCCTTCCTCTTCCCATACCACTGCACACCCGACCCACTCATCTTCTTTCCTCGATCCATCAGTCCAAAAAACAAGTCCCTCCCATTCCTCTTTTGCCTCTTTCAGTGCTTGTTTTTCATCCTGAATTATCATTTCACCTTTAAGGGGTCTTTTTTCCATCGGTAACGTCATCCTTTCATAACTTCTCCTCTCGAAAGGTTTATCCTCCGGGATTGACTCATCATTCCCCTCCACCCTCTGCAAGACGTTCCTTTGTACTTCTAACATTCTCCCTCCGCCTTGAGCATCAGGCATCATGATTTGTCTCAATTTATACCGGCGTACCCGGTTATTCAGAACAGCCTTCGCCGGTTGTAATCCCGCATCATTCATCAACGCTCCTTGAGGTGTCGTCCTAAAGCATCCGGTCACCCTTCTGCCCTGTTCATTCAACAACTTTTGCACCTCTTGGGCTCGATTTTCTTGTCCATGCCACCACAGGTCTGACCCATACAACGCCACTGCCTGAACTGCTGCAACTTGAATTCGTTTGCATCCTTCCGAGCTTAATCCTTTCTTCGTCATCAAGGATCTCACCCTATTTCGCGCTCTCCTTGCTTTCGCTAAGGTCCTTTTTGTATGATCATTCAGGGTCAGCATATCATCCAGCCATACCCCCAACCATCTTGTCGCTTCTTTATTATACGAAACCTTATGATTTCCTACCCTTACTCGGGCATTCATCTTGGGTTCCTCATTCTTTCTTTGTCGTGTGAACAACGTCGCCTCTGTTTTTTCGATGTCGAACCGACAGGCATTCTTCTTTGCCCAAATTGTTGTTTCCGCTGCACATCTCTCTAGTCGTTGTGTGCATTCCCCCACATCCTCCCCTTCCACCACCCATGCCACATCATCAACAAAAGATATACCCTCGCTTCCACACTCTTCTTCTTTCTTTTCAACTTGGCCGAACAACCCCGAAAGGTATATGACAAAAAGTAGCGGTGATATTGGCGACCTAACCAAGTCGGCTTCAAACCCCATCTCTTCCATTCTTTCTATCAAGTTTCCCTTCGCCACATGTGGGAAGGCCCCCTTAACATCCATCAACAGCACTGCCGTGGTATTCCCCCTCCCCCACACTTCTTACACTCTTCTCATTAACCTTCCAACCGTGTCTATTGCCGACCTTGGCTTTCTGCATCCAAACTCTCCGTCGTGAAGTAACCTCCGTCGCTCACACTCCTCTGCTATTGCATTGGCTGCTACCTTCTCGACCACTTTTCCCAGACAATTTAACAACGTTATCACCCTGTATGCCTTGGCTACTCTGTAATCTGGCTTATTCGGTTTCGATATAACAACTCCCTTCGCTTCCTTCCAAGCTCGTGGGTGTATTCCTAACCTAAAAGACGCTTTGACAATGTTAATTATCCTTTGGGAATCCCATTCCCACAATAACCTTATTGCCTTAAACCCCAACCTATCCAGGCCAGGTGCCTTCTTAACTGACTGATTGAACAATGCCTCCCAAATGTCTTCATCAGTAATCTTTTTCCACATTTCCCCCCCCTCTTCTTGGGCCTTTTTCTCCACGCCCTTCAAAGGTTTTGGAAACGCTTCTTCTTTTATCAACTCCGCTTTCTCCTCCCAAGACTCCACCACCTCTCCTGTCCTGGATCTCAAAGCCTTTGTCGTTTGTTGTCCTGCTGGTTTCCTATCTCTCAACGCCTGCCAGACCTGATCACATGTGGCCGAAGTTAAAAACTTCCTCCACATCTCCATTTTCGACTGTCGGATTAATCTTCGGAGGTTGCTTCGCTGCTTCCTAACTTGTTGCTGCGACGCTTCCCCATTCTTTCAGGCTCTTTTTATCGATCCCAAAATCTTTCAGTTTTCTGCGATCTCCACCGTCCACCACCTTTTTGATTTTGCACAAACTTTAATCTTTTTGCAACACCCATTGAGATGATTAACAAAGTTCCGCTGTATCCACTCAGCCTCTCTCTGCAATTCATCCCCGCTGCTCTTCTCATCCAAAACAGGTCTCTTCGAGCTCTTATCCTTCCAATCTTTTTGTGCATTTGTATATTTTTCTTCCTCCTCCTTTGACTTGAGCCCATCGATATCCCATCCGGTAATTTTTCGTGACACTTTGGCTCCTTCCCCTTCGTCCCATCTTAACCGGGCACACACCATCGCGTGATCCGAAGTAGTTGCCAAATCTGTTGAAGTCTCTAATCTATCAGCCATCGAAGCTTTAGTGATAAAGAAATCAATAAGGGATCCCGAAGTTCCGCCATTTCTCGTATTCGAATGGGTTCCTTCCCCGTCCGTAACATCGATCAAATCGTACTCATCCATAAGATTTTCCAAACAGGTCGCATCTCGTTTTGTTGGGCACTGAAGGTCCCATCTATCGCTGTGAGCATTCCAATCTCCTCCCAGAAGAATTTTTTCCTGCTTCATAATCTCACTCCATCTTGCTGTCTGTGCCGGTCTGCCTTGACTTCTCACTCCCTCCTCTTGTCTCAGCTGATCATACACATTCGCCAATCTCATCTTTCTACCCAACGGGTATCTGATATCAAACACCTGTACATCTCCGTCTCCCCCCGTATCAACTTCCGACAACTCCAGGTGTATATCTCTTCTTACTGCTGTCATCGTTCTTCCTCCTCTGATCAGCCTATATCCTGGGTGCCTAATGTTGTATCCTTCTCTCTCCACATACGGTTCTTGCAACATCACAACATGAGCCCCCCAAACAATTCCCATTTCCAACGCCATCATAGTCGCCTCATACCCCCTTCCACAATTATGCATTATGCATTTCACCATGACTTCATGGGGGTTTCTTGGGTCCCTGCGTTAAAAGCTTCTCCTTCCGTCTCTGGTGTCTGTTCCACCTGGACTTCTGGCGCCTTTTCTGTTTGCTCATTGTCCTGAGCTTTCTTTTCGGCCTCTGCGGTTGATGGTCCCCCATCCTATCCAACTTCTCGCTCCTTTTGTTGATCCGTTGTCATGTTGCGACGTTCCCCCACTCTCTCCTTCCAGGGACATCTTTCTTCTCTTGCTGTCTTTATTGCCTCCTGTTTCTTAACGCAACAATTGGCCTTCGCAATATGGTTCCCCTTGCAGTTGACGCACTTATCAACATTATGGGTGCAGTTCTGTCTTGCTTTAGCTTTGCAACCTACCACGTTGCACTTATGATCCTTCGTCAAATGCCTCCCTGCACACAACATACACCCTGGCATCTTCAAAGATCCACACTTTGCTTCAACATGTCCCCATCTGCTGCACACTCCACAAAATGAGTCTGGTCTGGCATTCATGAACTTCTCCCCATCAGACTTCACTCCTGCCGCCCTCAGACCTCCTTTCAAAACTTTTTCGGGCATTTTACTCCCCTTGACTGCAAACACAACCGTCGATGCTTTCTTTCCTTCTGCCTTCTTCTTCTGTACATCTTTCGGTCCTCCAATCCAGTTGATAGCGAGGGGCAACACCACCCCCTCGTTCTCAGCCTGCAATTCTTGCCTCAATTTCTCAATTCCTCCACCCGTCTTCTTCCCCAAATACCTATCGAAATTGACACCGTGCATTTTCACTCTCTCCCAGAGTTCATTTGTCTCGATGTCCACAATCCCTGCATCCACCTTGCTTGCTGCTTTGATCACGATCTCCCTGTACCGAATCAACATTTCGGCTGTGGCTGCAGGGGTCATAATCGTTGACAGGCATCCACGGGTGTTCTTTGTAACACCCTGAATGGGAACAAAATGTGGGACCTTTGCCTCAAAAAGTGCCCTATTCACCTCCGACGAAATGTCCAAATCCTTCTTTTGAGAAGTCGGAAGGCCATTATCCCTCTTAAAGGTGACTCTCCTCTTCTCGATCGAATTTTGTCCTGGGGGGACCGGCTCATCTCTTCCTTCTTCTGCTGTCTCTTCACTTCTGTAAAGCCATCCCCCTTCTTCGTTGTTGTTGTCTCGATTGTTGTTGCTGTTGTCGCTGCTCGGGTTGTTTCTTTGGTGGCGGTGGTGCTGCTGCTCTTTGCGCCCACGTCTCCTTCTTCTTCTCTTCCGGCTTCTTTGCCGGTTGTTGTTGGACTGGTTTCTTAACCTCCGGCTTCTTCTTTTCTCCTGCCTTTGGTCCCTTTGGTGCCCCCTGCACCTCCGGTTTTTTGCCTTCCTTCTTCTTTTGTTCTGGTACTGCAGGCGCAATCGCCGGTCTCTTCACAATCGTAACCGGTCCACTTGGCATGTATCTCAGAGACTCCTGTCTTTTCTCTCCCGGCGGAATACCTGGCGCGTGCCTAGACGCCTCCAACTCCTGTTCCTCCACCTCCATCCTTTCAATCACCCTTGCTACTTTCTCATTTTCTTCCTTTGAGAAGGTCGCCCCAGGTTCAAACTCAATGTCGCTCACATCATCATTCGCAGGGGTGGCTTCTACCTGTTTCCCCCTTCGAATCTCATCCTTTTTCCTGCCTTCTTCAGCTGCATCCTCAACCCTTTTTACCACCCTATCCGTCAGCTGATCCATCATTTTTTCCATGCGTCCGCTCAATGTATTTTCAATTGTCTTAGCCATATTCACCGGTGCGATCTTGGCCAATTTCTTCTCGATCTTACTCAACCTATTGTCAAGTTTTTCTGCCCCCTCTGCCGCATACTGTCTTTCCAACTCCACCTCCGTCTGCACATTTTGGGCTATCTTCCTTACAGACATAACTGCCGCGTCGGTATGATTCTGTCTTGCTGCGATATGTTGGCTCTGTTGTTCGCACCAATTATCGTAGTTCAAATCGTTTCTCTCGTGTCCAACCATAAAATCCCTCAGTCCGTTAGTGTTCCGGAGATACTCACCAATGAATTACCCTAGATTTACGGTTTCATTCTCATTGGCCAACAACTCTGCAGGCTTGGCCCAATCACCCTCAAGCCTCCTCATGCTTGGCATCTGCGGCATATTCGGGATTGGTTGTTCGGGCGTTGCCGGCCTCTTAACTCCCTTCCCCTTATTGCGCTTTTTTCCCTTCTTCATTGGCGTCATGTAGGGCTCCTCATCCCTCCACTCCACCTCTGTCATCGTATCATCTTCGTTATGGCTGCTGTCGCTGATTTCGAATTTTCATGGAATGGGTGTGTAGACTTTCCGGGTCTCTTCCATTCCCCCCTCCTCTTCGGCATTTTTGCTGACATTCTCCTCCGATTGAATGTACTTGCGCGCGATAATGCCAGCACTTGCCCTGGAAGTCGAAAAAGGATCCTCAAGGAGAGCGCTCAAGGGTAAGCCCATAAGACTTCCCTCGTAATTCGTAGACGGCATGGGGGATTGAACCCTCTCCTTTGGTGTTTGAGATGGGAAGGAAATTTCACTTCCCCCGTAATTCGTAGTCGGTGGTGGTGATGACAGTTCCGGAGAGTTGTCACTTCCATATCGTGTGATTCCTGTAACTCCCGTTTTTCCCGTAAGGTTGGAGTAATTTCTCATATCGTCCAGATCACTTGGTAGCTGTCCGGTATCAACTCTGGAAGTCGCTTGGCTATCCTCGCTTCTCCTCAGCTCATCTTCGATCTGTGCTTTGTGTAGCCCGTATTCGAATTCGTTTTTTATCTCTTCGGCCTTGAGTCTGTTATACTTCTCCGTGCCGAAAAACTATCTTTCCTCCGGGTTTGCCTCCGAAGGCATAACTGATCCATCCGGTTGCGTAACTGGCCCGGTGATCAAACCAAGATGTCTATCGAGCACTTCCCCGATATGACTGCTGGAAACGGCCGAAGCCTCAGACGAGATAGAACTCTCCATCTGTTTCTCGTATTTTTCCGCCCTATCCTTCGCCTTCTGAAAGGTGGACGACTTTCAGGCTCCAAAGAGACTCATCGTTGCTGCTTCTGGGTGACTGAAGTCCGTTCAGTTGAAAACCGAAGCAAAAATTTTCTCGCGATGTCAAACTTGATTGGATAAAATCGGTCTTGGCAAAACTAAAAGGTGGTGTGGTGTGTTGTCGGAGGTGTAGAGAAGAAAGGAATTCGAGTGAACCATAGTATACTTCACGTTTGTGTCATAAGAATTTTTCTCGGTTAGGAATTTTGGGATGTGATAGAAGCCCCAGACTAGTCGAATCTAATGTACGTCCACGCTATATATCATTGAATCCTACCTGAAATCAATAAAATCGTGGCGCGCCACGATTTTATATTTCGGTGTGAATGTGGTGTCCCGAGTTCACAAGTTGCATCATATGCTCGTCCCGAACGCAATGTCATCATTTATTATTCAACTGGGTTCCTTTTAAGTCTTTTTGGAGGATACTGAAGTAGTCCAATATTGAGTAATCATGTGTTACGCCGACGACGAATTCTTGTAGCGGGTTTTGCCAAATATTCGCAAGCGCTTGTGATTAGTTTGATCTCATTAGCTTGTACTAATGATATACCTGAGTAAAAACCGGGCCTTTTGGAGACAAACGATAATCATTGATTATTAAGATCATTGAATCATCCAAAATCAACCACATTCATTAATTAAACTCTCCCCGCAACTTATGTAACTAAATTATTCAATGGCTCACAAAGTTATCACCAAACTATCGCACCAATTCTCAACTATCCTCCTCCGTAAAAATTCATCAACTACGTTCCTACCTTATTGAATCCATCCTTCCTTACACAATTAAAACCTCCTCTTCCACTAAAAATATCTCACCCTCATTCCCCCATCCACTGCAGCCTCCGAGAGTACTTGTGTATCCCCCATCCAAAACCCGCAATCCCTCCCAGAATTCCCGCAGTTTCAAAATTCCCTCAACACCGGCTTCGATCCCAAGTGACCAAACTGGAAACGGCTCCGAAAGCCACACTTACTTTTCGGGTTATCGTGGTGAATTCCATTGCTATCTGCCCAACCCACCCAACCCCTATTCAGACAACGACGATCCGGATGCTTGCAAATGTAGTAACCACGTCCAGCGTTAGCCTTGCGGTTGTCCCTCTTTGTAATGCGGTACTCGGGAGTCAAATCGCCATTGTGTCGACAGCGTTGTACGTTGGAATTACTGTTTAGCTGGGAGTTCTTGTATTACTGCCAGCGGGGTGCGAAAACGTAGCTGACACTTACATTCTGTCAGTTCTGATTTCAGTGAGTTCTGCAATGTTAGTGAGTTCTGCTGAGTTCGTACGTGTAGAAAAAGCGAGAAGCTCTTGCATTCGGAGCGATGAGAGACCGGCGGTATATATGCTTCCTTAGAGAGGATTCTGGCTTCCTCATGACTCACACTCTTCCACTGAATTCTTTTCGCCGGTTACTTAAACGTCATGCGCAGCCGACATTCAACCGGCGATATCCTTGGAGAATTACGAACCTAGTACTTTTTATCACATGTAAATCAAATTAAATCACCAATTAAATAAATTCACACCCACATTTCCTTGCAGGCCCCATATCGAGCCTTGTTCACATCCGTATGTACAGCGCCATTATTGGACCGAATTTGATCATGCGATCCACAATCTGCAATCCACGTCATGTTTGCCAAACGTACATATGAGGTGGCTAGGAAGAATAGTGCCATACTGAGATATACTAGCACACTAAAATTTGCATCACGGCATTGATGTTGGTGTAAATGTTGACTAGGAGTTTGGCCTGGTGGCTTCCTTAGTCTTCGATGCTGGTGGACTCGGGCATGAGGCCGGTGGCTTGCAGCCCCCATTGATCTCGCCTGCCCCCACCAGTCTCGTCTGCCCCACCAGCCTCGCCTGCCCCCTGCGGCCTCGCCTGCCCCCATGCTGAGCAGGAGGCCTAGCCTCGGCACTGATGCTCGGCTTCGGGCTCCGGCTCTGCCAGTCGGCATGGAGCTTTCCTTTCTCTCTTTCGTATATAAGTCCTTAGTTTTCCTTCTCTTTGGATCGACAGACAATTGAGCTTCTTCGTTCTTTCTCTTTTACTCTCAACAGTAAACACTCCGGATAGACTTTACGATTTCGATTTTAAGAAATACAGATTCCAGGCCTTCTAGCGTCACCTCCCTGCAGCTAGGATCCGAAAATATGTGTCAGTTTACACACCGATTGCTGTATTCTTGCCATATTCTTACTAGATACTGCGACTAGGCTAGACTATAGGGCCCTGCCAGTATTCAAGGCCTAAGTTCCATGCCTTAGTCCTTGTAGTCTAAGATATTCCTTGCCCCGAAATTATAGTCCAGGGTGGGGCGAGTGTTGCCCGGACGGGATGGACTATTGAGCAGCCTGGATGCCAATGGTACAGTCCCACTGTAGCAGTACGCGGATAAATTGCTCCATTCGGGTCTCGGTGAGCAAGTAGCAGTCATTCAAGATCCAAATGGATGCTTTTTCAATGCAACTACCGCCACCAGTCCTTGCTTTCCTCTCCAGCATACGAGGGTTACCATTCGACATTCTCACAATGCCGCTTCTGTGAGTCTGCGGTACCGTAGATCTTCCAGCGTTCCTAAGTGGCCAAGCCCGGCGGCAGTGATGTCATGTCCAATGCAATGATCTCAGTGCTGATCAAAATTCATCCAATTCCTAGATGATGCAGCTAACTGTAAACAGTGTTCGCAAGCGGCCAAACGGGCGCGGCTTGACAGAAATCTGGCCGGTTTACGAGATTCAAACGTGCGGCCGAGCCGGATTAAGAATTGGCGGCTTTTTTGCACTGCGCCGGCAAATATACGCCAGTACTCATACAGAGGCGGCATTTGTAAATATTCACCGGCATTGCAATTACCGCCGGCATTCACAGGCATTCATTAATACCGCCAGCATTTGTAAATACTCACGGGCAGTGATGAATACTGCAGGCCTTCATCAGGTAAATACTCCTGGCATTCGCAAATACCGCCAGCCTTCAGTCATTCTGGCATTTGCAATTACTGCCGATAATCATAAATACTGCCGGCATTTGCAGGTAAATCCGGGCCGCTGGCGGCATTTTTGAGTACCCACCGGATTTTGCCTGTTTGTGGCCGGTAAATCGCCGGGCGGTTGGCCTGGCCGTTTGGGAACACTGACTGTAAATATCCTTCAATGCAGTACCATTGTTACTTGCATTATCAAACATCATGAAGCAAAACTAAAGAAGAGATCACAGTACTAGTAAGTACCCTATTGAATTCAAATGCATACTTAGGCTTCTCCTACCTTTCGTCAATTCCATAATCTTGCCGAATGTCTCATACCAATTCGGCATGATTCTCTGTTGTATACGGACCAACCAGCCCCTGAGGTGTAACATAGTGTTCAACTTACTTCCCTTTTCCAAAATCCAATGCCGAACAAGTCCGAGATAGCCATTGACATTTTCGCTAGTCCACAAGTCAAATGATATATAGACACCACTTGAATCCTTCTTTAAATGCCCACACAGCTTGTCTTTCTCGTCTGCATATAGCTTTACAAGCCAATCACGGATGGTAGAGCCAGAGCCTGGCAGAGTAGACGGAACATGGAGATTGAATTCCTATCAGTTCAAGTCATTAGTATTGAAATACCACTAGAAATGTAAGTGGATCTCACCATGCTACAGCAGTAGTGTAGAAGCTCCCGCAATTCTTCAAGTTCTACTAATCACAGTAGAAAATTGATGAGAACAATAACTTTGCACAAGAGGTTGAATTATTTATTCTCCAGAAGCGATTAAAGGAAATCTATGCCTTTATATACACCAGGTGAGGCGAAGATTCTGGAAATGGAGTGAGGCGGAGCCGGTGGCGAGCGAAATTTGTGAATGAGTCTACAAAATGACTTTGTTCATTAGCAACCACTCTCCAGTACTTTCTAGTATCTTTGATGACGTTAGAAATCGCTCTTCAGTCCTTTTAAATAGCTCCAATAGCCTTCCATTAACCTGTAGGTCATTCTAGCAGTTTTTCCTTCGCGGTCCCCTTATTAGCGAACATATGGCGTATGTTCTTGAGATGTCGTGCTGCATTTCCTGATTCTGTACGAGCAAAATGCATCTGACATTTAAGTGAAAGCAAATTAGAAAAATAGATATATCCAGCGATGTCAACCGTCCCGTCCGACGGCCGGGGACGGTGGGCCGTCCCAATTCTTGCCAGGACGGACGGGACGGCGCCAGAACCGTCCGTCCCGTCCAAGCATGTCAATGACGGCTAGACGGCCGGGGACCTGCCGGGGACGGCACAAACCCCGTCCCCAGCAGTCATCCACCGTCCCCGGCCGACATCGGGCGGTTAGAGTATATCCTTGGATTAAACCCAATGAAGCCTTGATAGCGTGCGGTAAAATATATAAATACCGTGATGCACTCTATCTATGTATAAAACCACTGTGCAAGAGCGAAAGTAAAGTTAAATGAAGTGTTTACAAAGATGGACGAAGTACCTGC
>Ga0307515_10001945_pt1 | contig 45776 bp, 46 predicted proteins | sample 17_EM_MG_FD_194513 | JGI IMG/M metagenome (GOLD analysis project Ga0307515, IMG submission 194513) | Populus trichocarpa ectomycorrhiza microbial communities from riparian zone in the Pacific Northwest, United States - 17_EM | ecosystem: Host-associated > Plants > Roots > Unclassified | place... | reverse complement strand
AAGCAAAAGCTCATTAATGGTTGCTGAAAACTTTATTTTGATAAGATACTATTAACACACTGCAAATACAAGAGCCTTATATGAATCTATAGATGGACCCGCTGTGCGACCCACTGACAACCCGCCCTATTCAGACGGGTTGGGAGTTTACCATGGAACCGTACCCGAGTGGGCAGTTCGGGTTTATTGACGACCCGGACCCCCAATTTGGCAACGGTTCGGTTTGGACCCGGACCCGGACCCGAAGTGACGGTCCAGAACCGTTGCTAACACTATGCAAGTGGCAGACAAAGGGATGGGCAATTGGGGTTCAGTTTAGACAGAGCTCAGATTGGTGCCATATGGCAATAGCTCGGCAGGTGATATCGTCAGATATAAAGAGTGTAATCGTGATACTTATCTGGAAGGGGTCCATTTTTGAGCCTGAGAGTGTGAGAAGTAGCCAGAACTCTTCAATTTGGATGGATTTTGATGTGAGGGTGTATTGTGCAAATTCTATGTAGCCATTGACAACATTCTTCTCAGTCCAACATGTTTTGCTTGCCCTGAGGAATCTGATGTGAGCAATACAGCTGGTACTGCAGTGGGGTGCATGTCAGGAGGTATTCACATCGAGCAGTAGGAGGATACAGGTGCGGAGGCCATGGGTGTTTGAAAGGAACATATTCTGGTTTGGCTCGCCATGGAATGGATTCTTTCCTCTAATGACGCGTCATAGGTCATGGTTGCTAAATGGCTGAGTCCTAAGTCAGTGGTGGATGTGGAGAGTGACTGTAGGCCTGTAACTTAGCTTTTGATGGTTTTCATGTGCAGACCATATTCACTTACTTTGGAGGCCCACTGTGACAGCAGTTGTTTTGGTGCTGCAAAGGGCTTGATTCCTTACACCATACAGACGTGGATGAGTTCATTGTGTGGTGTGGTGTATGTTTACTGCATCTGGGAGCTGAATTGACACCAGCATTATCTTACAGCCTGGGAGAGAAGGTTGTTGTCTTCAAAACAGGTGTCTGGCACATTATTTGTAATTGGGTTTGTTTGTATTTTAAATTTGTGCAGAGGTTAGTGATTTTTGATACTTTCCATCATGAGAGCACTTTGGCAAGAGCATTTTCTTGGGTTTGGACCCACATGCATTGGAGCGTGATAATATCAAGTGCTAAATGCATGGCAATGGGCTGGAATGAGATGATTGTCTGGCCTTTGATTTGCTCTTTTATGAGTGCTGCCATGACTGCCTTGTAATTGCAGTGCAGATTGATGCAACAGGCTGTAGACTTGGGTGTCCAGGTGAATAGTATATGCAGAACAGCATATAATTGTTGAAAGTTGTTGTGTTTTGCATTGTGTTGCGGTGGGCCTGTGGTGCAGAAGAGCTGGGCTGATGTGCTGATGCTAGATAAAGTTTCTCCTGGTCTGAAAACAAGGTATCTGATACATTTCTCTCCAGATGCATCTGTTCATAGTGGTAAGATTACCCCTAGATATGATAGAAGTTGGGTTCTATTCCAAGGAAGGAGTAACATCTGGGAATATTTGAGGCCTGTCAAAATCTCAGATTCGGTTGATATTTGGTCATTGTAGGGTATCGATGTAACAGTATCATAGAGCCAGTTTGAACCAGAGTGGCTGGCTGGCACCACTTTGGGTGCAAACAACTTGAAGCCGACAGATATTTTCAAGTGTCTGAGTATTACTGAATAGTATTTGAATATGGTGTCAAACACTGCCATTGCAATCTGATGCATCTCACGCTGAAGGTGTACCTCCATTGCCTTTGTATCAATCTCCATGCCCAGATTTTGGATGCAATGTGGTTCATTATTCTTGTCTTGCGTCATTCGAAATTCCCGGTTCCTGCAGTTCTGACAGCAGTCTATTTGGTACTGACTTTGTATGTCAGGAAGCATTGTGGAATCTGGGAAAATGGCAAGGAAGACATCAAGACAGTAGAGTATACATTGTTAACTGCGCTGGATGTGCAGAATCCATTCCCAGGCTCATGTGGTGAGTTTCATGATAGCAGGCGATTAACAGCAGTCTAATGTGGGAGATTAGTCACAACACCGTATTCCCGTACAGCTGTATTTGAGTAACCACCACACATCAGAGTTTATCTATATAAGGCAAGATGCATCAGAGATATCTTCTGTAATTAGGTTTGGTCACAGTCTGCAGGTCTGTACTGTTGCTTTGGTATCATCGAATTGTGTGTATGTCAGTGTCTGCCACAGTGGGGGTATATAGTCATTGACTGAGTATCAACTTGGCGACGAGAAGTGGTACATAGTGTTAGCAACAGGACTGGGTAACCTGCAAGCAGTTTGGGTATGGACCGCGAGAACTTGTTGGTTTGGTTCCAGACTCGTCCATCATCCCTACCCACTGCCTTAATGCGGGTCAAACCCGGACCTGTACCTGTCAACACGCAGGTTTCGCCGGGTTTGTCTAGACCTGTTTGTTCCAATATCTGGTTCACCCTTTCGGGTTTTTCTATTTATGGTTGGATTCAGATAACCTACTGATAATCGCAAAATATTGTCTTTGGCATGTCATTCTCTTTTTTGGAATTATTGGGAGCCTTTATAATTAAACCAAGCAGAGGCACGCTCTCTACCCAATCCTGAAAATCAGCGGCAACGGAGCGTCTACAATTTTTGGTCTTGCAACTTAGGTAATCTGAGTTGTGATTGGCTGCACACATTCATACAGGAGGTATTGGCTGCCCATATAAGCAAAAGAGAAGGCGACATGCTCCTTGCCCCATTCTGAAAATGAGTGTCCAGTAGTGTTAGCAACGGTTCCGGACCGTCACTTCAGGTCCGGGACCGTGTCACATCGGCAAAAATCATTTCCATCCGGGCTGAATTGCTCCGTCAGAGTGGACGTGCTCCTTCAGAGCCGGGAGAGAAACCCCCGTGGCCAATTACTCCGCGCTGGGCGTCAATACCACGTGTCGCATTGCACATCTCCCTTCGACCACAGTTTTGCTGTTTCTTCCTCAGACTCTGCAATAGCATTGTCAGATGCTGCTGAAAGCACCTGCAGTTATGGAGGTGCATTCAGCACGCTACGAGATGTACCTATTAAGATAGTCAAATTTTGGAGCAGCTGAGACCGCTGCACAGCTCTGTGGGAGACTTCGTGCCGCATTTTCAAAGCAGTGGTTCTTGGGTTCCATAAGCACAAGGCATTTCGTCTATCATATTCGTCTTTGTTACAGTCACAAGATTCGCTACCTCATAATATGGCATGCATTATGAACGTATCTCTATATATATACATAGGGTCAATTAGGCCACGACGGAAGTCGTGAGAAAGAAGCGTTCTAGTTCGAGGAGCCTGGGAAGAAAGTGATAAGATATGATACGAACTGGCCGTGAGAATCGACGCAATTGCATGGATCCAGGTGAGATGAAAATGAGATGATGTCTATCTACCCCAGGGTCTCCCGAATATGTACGCCCCGTTGCTCGGTCCGGCTCCGTTACCCCTCTATCTCCGTACACCCGCCGTCGCTCAATCATGATGTACTTGGAAGCCGTGATCGAGCGAGTTGAGTGATGCACTTGGAGGCCGTGATCGAGCGAGATTGGTGATGCACTTTGAGGCCGTGATCGAGCGAGGTTGGTGATGCAATTCGAGGCCGTGATGGAGCGAGTTTGGAGAAGCATTTGGACGACGTAATCGTGCGAACTTCTTGGCCGTAATCGAGCCAGTTTGGAGATGCACTTTGAAGCCGTGATCATGAACTCAGAGATGCACTGGGAGGCCGTGATTGAGCGAGTTTGGAGATGCACTTGCAGGCTATGATCGAGCGAGATTGCTGGAGTACCTGGAAGCGGTTGATTTGGACGGAGGCGCGATGGCAGCTGAGACTCTATTCATTGGTTAACTTGTAATTGTGGGAAGGTCCACAGTTGAGTACAACAACATCCGCCGAGGGATGGGAAACTGGCTGGGACCGGGAGACTGTTGATCCTGGGATGATGCTGTACTTGATGTATGCTGTACTCGGTGTAAAGTCATGAGCATGGCATGGAGAGATAGAGAGGGATGACTTAACATCGTGTTCTTAGGTGATGGTAGAGTTGAGCACAAGTAAGAGAGAGATCAGACAGGATGGGGGAAATCATCATGAGAAACTGGGACTTAAGAGAATTTCGTGTGCGAGTTAATTTACCATTGCCGATACGGCAGGTACGAGTCCCGATCCGGCGGGTAATTACACCGATACGAGGTCTTATAAACCCAATCAGGCAAGTCGTACTCCTGATTTCTCATACCCGCTCATATCCTCCACATCGTTCTCATCTTCATCCCCCATCTCTCTCTTTCTCGTCCACAACTCTATCATCATTGCAGAACACAAAGTTAATTCATGCCTCCTTATCTCTCCATGCCATGATCATGAGTTAACACTGAGTACAGCATACACCTAACATTGTCTGTTGTCCCTTCATTCGCACGACTTCGAGTTGACCCCTGAATGTAGCTTCAGCATCTGGCGTACCTCGCTACCGATCGACCACCACCAGCCAGTTCTGCATATGACCTTCAAAGGTAAAGTCACCCTGACACATTCCCATGGTTGCTAGTTGACTAACTAATGAATTGAGTCCCGGCGCGCCATCCATCGGCCGCCTCTAAATTCTGGTCCAATCCTGCTCGATCACGGCCACCAAGTGTATCACCCAACTCGTTCCATCACGGCCTCCAAGTCCATCTCCAAACTCGCTTGATCACGGCCTCCAAGTGCATCTCCAAACTCGCTCGATCACGGCCTCCAAGTGTATCTCCAGACTCGCTCGATCAAGGCCTGCAAGTTCGCACGATCATGGCCTCCAAGTGCATCTTTACACTCGCCCGATCCCGGCCTCCACGTGCATCTCTGAGTTCACTCGATCTCAGTCTCAAAGTGCATCTCAAGCACGCTCGATCAAGTATATCTTCAAGGAGCGACGGCGGTTGTATTGAGATACTGGGGTAACAGAGGTGGACAGGGTGACGGGGAGTATATAGTCGGCAGACCGCAGCCAGTCCAGATATAGCATGTGTAGATGGGTAGCTATATGGATACATAGATACATAGATGAGAATACAAACTGAATACATGGCTGTGAATCGAGGTGCTCCCTGACATGTCGCCGGCGCTCCCAGGTTTGTCGCGGGTGCTCCCTGGTGCCCTCAGGCTTATTGTCGATTGCCAGGCGTTGTGTAAACGGCTTCAGCATAACTGCAGCCCGTGCGAAGACAGTAACACACGTGGCGTTCTGATGATGCATATACGTCACAACAAAGTAAGGGAGGTACGTATGCTACTTAACCTGTCGCTTGGGCGACGGGTAGCGTGTAATTCCCTGTCAGAGCGTACAAGATTCAGTCAGAGCCGTCCGAGCCGTCCGGAACACCCGGGCGTTTCAGAGGGATAGTAGTGTTGTTGCTGATGCAGCACTGAACCATTGCCACATTGGCGGTCCGGGATGTTAATACACCCGAACTGTCAATTCGGAACCGGTTCATTGCAAATCTCCTGACCCTTCCGCAATGGGCAGGTTCCCAGTGTGTCGCCCTGCGGGTTAGTCTGTAGATTTATATGATGTTGTTGTTTTTGCAGCTGGATAAGTGTATATTATCAAAATTGGGTATTCGACAGTCAATAATTTCCTTTTGGATGTTTTGCAATTTGCGACATTGATTATTGTGGTATACATGTTGTTCCTTTTATATGTTGCATTTTTGGCTATAGAGGCAGTCAATAGTTCAGTTATGAGCTCCTTTATCCGCACAAAGCCTTGATTAGACAATATGCAAGACCATATATTGTTGACGCTCCGTTGACGCTCAGTTGCATGATGAGGCAATGTATGTGTCTCGCACTGTTTCAAATGAAATGGCAGCCACGACACCGTCTATTAATTATTACAACATTGCGACACTTAGATTACCCAAGATCCAACACCAAAAATCGTTGACACTCCATTGATGCTCATTTCCAGGATGGGACAGGAAGCGTGTCGGTATTATTTTTAACATGAAAGGCAGCCAATACCTCGTTTTTGAATGGCTGCAACCAATCACAGCTTAGGATACCCAAGATGCACAGGCAAAAATGGTTGACGCTTCGTTGACGCTCATTTTCAGAATGGGGCAGTGATCGTGTCTTGTACTGTTTTGCCAAGAAAGGCTGCAAGTATGATGCTTATGAATAGCACCGACCACGTCACCTTACAATTACCATACCTGCAAGAAGAAAAAACGTTGACGCTCCGTTGACACTCATTTTAATGTACCGTGTAGTCATGATCTGCTGCTGTCAATAATTGCAATCATAAATATTTCGACTTTATTCCAGCACTAGTTGCTCTCATCCGGTTCAAATTTATATATCTTGCCATATGATGCATACTGCCCGCTATAGCATTGTTTATTGAACAATAATCTCACCCGACCTGTCAATATTCATCGATAATACATCTCTAGATAAAATGCTCGGTCACATTAGATAATGACTTGGTGATGATACATCGACGCATTCTGTCCTACTTTTTCTTGATCCCCATATTCCTCCTTGTTTCCATTATATTGACCGTCATCAACGCCTTTTCAACCTTTTTCTTTGATCGTCGTATAGACCAAATCAATCTAGGATCATTCGGTGCGGCACTCACATTCCGCTGCTCTGAGGTTTCTGAATCCTCAATGCTGTTGTGCAGTTGTATTTCTGATTCATCGTCTGCCTCGCAGTCGTCTTCACTGTTGTTTGGATTATCCAAGTCCCCATTCCAGTTAAGCCAATTGTTGGTGTCTGAAATGCTTTCAGGTGAGTTATCCTCATCACTTTCGCCCGGATGGCGGTCGATTGTTTTGATTCGGCGTACATTCAACATTTGCGTTCGTCCTCCTGGGTGGTCCTTTGCAGACAAAGCTGGTGGCACAGGTGATTCTTCCGACAATTTAAATGCAGCTGCACCATATTGTTGAAAGTTTGACCAGGATGCTTTGACGATCTCATCCGTGTCCGAAATTCATCTCACGGCTGACATTTGTTTATTTCAGGCGCGAGATTCCTTCTGTGTAGCTCGTAGGTTTTGGCTACCCTGCCACATCTCCAAAAAGTCATGGACCTTGGCCATTCGATGCAACTTCTTTTCCTCCGCCGCTCTCTTCATGTCTATGTCGTTATCAGTGCTGTTCGAATCCAATACTGGGTCATCGCCACCAAGTAATCTGTTATTGGATCGAGCGAACTGCCTTACTACAACTTTTTCGCAAAGAGTCTCGCCTGTGGTTTTTGACTGCCTCCACCCAATCACATCTCGCCCAAGGGAAAAACTGGCCTCCACTCAAACACCGTGAGGTATGATGGAGAATATATCGCGAGCCACCTTGGACAGATTGGCGTACTTTGAGTGCGTTTCTCTTTGCTGCCGCCACCAGTCGGTGATATCCGGTAACCAATATGTTCTACTCATCTCCATTGGGTCAGAGTGGTAATCATTAAGATTTGGATGAATTTGCCCCGAGTTCTGTGGTATTTCGGGAGGTGAATTCAGATAGAGCCTTGTGGCTGTCAATAACCGTGCTGCACAATTGCTTCGTCCAGGTGTCGTTTCGGCCACATTGTTAGGTATTAGGTATTCTTCATCATTGCTGGACAAATCATATGGATCATAAGAAGATTGCCCAGATTTGGAAGCCATTGCGGAGAAGCTGGGATTGGTGTTCTGTATGTTTTCAGATTTAGTGACCGGGAAATGTCTGTGTTTGCCGCAGTATTCGTTCTCCACATACTTCAGAAAGGCCTCCTGGTATTGGGTAGTATAAGAAGTCTTGTCTTCAGGATTGCTATCCATTCCCATGTCCCACTTCCTGAATGATCGCCGCTTCCGGAGAGGATCACGGATGTGTGTCGAAATGAGAAGCATACCGGTCGTCGGAGTAACTTCAGTATAATATTTGGACAACGTTTGCCGCGCAAACTTCACCGCAAAGAATAAATCCTCCTTCCACGGTGTCTTCTTCTTGGCCAAAGCTCTCATCACGCCATCCATGTGATCAAACATGTCATTGTCAGACTGTAATGACGTGATGCAGAGTAACGGTATGCCATTTCGACATCCACAGGGTCCATTACTGGAACGGCCATAAAACCTCCATGACATACTTGACAATAGTCCACTGATCTTGTGGTGTGAAGAGTGGCCAGTGATCTCTGTAGTTGGGGATTTTAAGCCACTCGCGTGTGAATTCACGTAATCGGTAGGTGCGCTCGAGCAACTCCAGTTTCGAGTTCCAACGTGTCTCCACATCCATGATGGGTAGTACTGCAATCCATACTTTGGCTTTTTGACAGTCAATGAACTTGTTTCGACGACCAGGTGTCAGCATAATCAATACAGCACGCATTCCCTGCTATATGAAGGTCAGTTTCAGCACCTTCAAAATATGTTGAAATACGTACTTTCTCAATTATCCTTGCTAAACCTGGTCTCATGGCCGACACCTTGTTGATTCTAGCATTGCCCTCATTTCGACGTCTTCGACTCTTCCCAATGTCCGTGCTTTCATTCTCTCCAAATTGCTGATCGCGCTCATGGGCTTCCCAAGACTTGGTGCGGCCTTTAACACCTAGAGTGCTCATGAATGCACCCAAAGCAAGCTGAATGATGTGCGCCATGCATGGTATGTGGTTCGTTGATGCGGGCCACTCGATTCCGGAGGCCTCAAGGGTACATTGTAGTTGGCATGTCATCGAGTAATATGAGGGAGCGTGATCGGTTGTAATTCTAAGCAAACGGCCGTCAGTCAGCTCAAAACAGTGAAGGACTTCCTTCAAATGTCCAGCTAGCCGTGCTCCCATATGCTGATCCTTGACCAGTGATTATTAATGAGCTTTCGAAATGGGAAAAGAATGGGCTATCAACCTCATTGAGCGCCAGTTGTACTTCTCGCAAAGCCCAATGTTTATTCATATAATAGGCAATGATCGACATTATTGCCAATTTGTTTGTCGATGTCCATCCAACCAAAGCTCCACTGACTTTGTTTCTTGACGGCACTTGCTTCTTAATTGCATCCACTGTCAGTGTGTATTCCCTCCAGCAAATATTACCCAGGGTGCTAGCTGACGGGGACACCAGTTCGCGTCGTAATGCATTGTATGACCGTTGTAGCTCGAGGGTAGATATTGCGATCCATGGAATCTGAGCCGATACGAAACCTAACATGAGTTAGCGATTCCAGGTGTCTTGGTGAAATTCGGCAGTGTGAAAGTCCTTTTCTGCCAGTTTAGAGCGGTTTGTCTGTCAATTCAGTAAGTATACTTCATACCTGAATGGTAAATTTGAACTTTCTTTGCGAACTTACAATCGGAATTGCTCGACTGCCTTGCCGCTTCAGTATGGCCAAAGCTGTTTCATCGACTGTTGAACCAGTTAATTTGGTTACTTCTGACACTGTTAATTCGTTTGACTTTGCGATATCCGCTTTTCCCAGCAAGTGTTTGCCCATTCAGCTGGTCCCATGTTCCGATGGATGGCGAAGAGCTCGATGACAAACAATACATATGATGCCGGGGCTGGAAGTCTCCTCAATTCCGCAGTGTAAGTAGAATCTCCACGAAGGCGCATGTCTAGAGTCATTCCAAGAAATTGGCCGCATCGAGCCTTCATTCATTGAAGCCCACCAAGCATCGAAGATCATTTGCAAAGTAAGGTTACTCAAATCACGAATAAAGCAATGTTCATTTGGAAGATATCATGACCTCTAACAATGAGGTATTTAGAGATTTTGTGTCTGACATCACGGTAGGCAATTGAACACTGGGTAATTCAATCTGGGTAATTGTCAAAAAATACGTTATAGTCACATAGAATGCTGGTTCTTAAATTTTGACTTTAGAGCTACAAGCAAGAAAAAAGTCAGACCTGTGAGACATCGCATGCATATTTGTGAAGTTGAATACAAGGACATACATAGACGAGACGGTTGCGATATCATCATTAGCATTTTTGCTCATAAAGGCAGCCAATGGTTCGATTATGGGTCAACGCCGTTGCATTGGTGTCTTCTCATCCAAGATGCAAGCCCAAAAATCATTGACGCTCCGTTGACGTCCAATCTCAGGGGGTGGTAGCGATATCCGCACTAGCATTTTTGCCTAGAAAGGCGGCCAATATTTAAAATATGGGTGTATGACATTGCACGGCCCTCGAATTATCCATGATGCGAGACCAAAAATGGTTGAAGCTCCGTTGACGCTGAAGTTTTGGAGGTGGTAGCGATATCGGTACTAGCATTTTTACCGAGAAAGGCAGCCAATAGTATCATTATGAGTGTATGCCATTGCACGGCCCTCGAATTATCCATGATGCGAGACCAAACATCTTTGACGCTCCATCGACGGTCAATTTTAGGCGGTGGTAGCGATATCAGTACTACCATTTTTGCGCAGAAAGGCGGCCAATATTACGATGATGAGTGAATGCCGTTGCACGGCCCTCGAATGATCCATGATGCGAGACCAAAAATCATTGACGCTCCATTGACATTCATTTTTAGGAGGTGGTAGCGGTATCCTCACTAGCATTTTTGCCTAGAAAGGAGGCCAATATTATGATTATGGGAGTATGCCGTTGCACGGCCCTTGAATTATCCATGATGCAAGACCAACAATTGTTGACGCTCCGTTGACGCTCATTTTTCGGAGGTGGTAGCGATATCGTCACTAGCATTTTTGCCCAGAATGGCAGCCATTATTATGATTATGGGAGTATGCTGTTGCACGGCCCTTGAAATATCCATGAAGCGAGACCAAAAGTCGTTGACGCTCCGTTGACTCTCAATTTCAGGAGGTGGTAGCGATATGGTCGTGGGCCTTTGTGCTCATAAAGGCGGCCAACACTGCCATTATGGCTGAATGCTGGCGCTCAGCCTAGTCAGTATCCAAGTTGCAAGACCAGATATTGGTGATGATCCGTTGACGCTCCGTTGATGCTGATTTCTAGGATGGGTCAACGAGCATGTTGCATGTCTTTTTGCATCGAAAGCCGCCCAATAATCCCTGTTTGGATTGATGTGACTATGCAATCCTTTGATTGCCGAACAGATTAAAGTGAAATCGTTCACGCTCCGTTGATGCTCACCATAGAGACATACCACCAGTCATTCGGTGCGCAATCATATTTCTTGACAATCATACCATCATTAATGACAGCCGTTATACTGTTTCTAGGCAGAATCATTTGTATCCAAAAGCATCGAGGCCTCTCAGTATCTGAGCCACTACTATTCGCGTCATCAGTCCGATGAATAATGTAGCTCCTTCGCGTTTTTATTCATTCAGCTGGTTTATTATCGCATATAGATCGATCAACTAATTTTAGACTCAAAGTGCCTGACATCCTGACCTTTCTTTTTCCAGCTCGTTTTCCTCGATTTCCATGACATACCATAAGCAATTTCCAAATTCTCAACCATGTGCAGCAGGTCTGAGGGGTGAGTTATACAGTTAGCGGCATGGAGTAATGTTGCATAACGGCTGCTATTGATCAGGGTTCAGACTGCGCACTGACCGCTCGTCCGAAGAGTCGTACGACATCACTGAGTTGGATGTTGTTAGTAAATTTCCTCTCTATTTCAGGTTTCACTTTCAAATGTAACCGTAATAGGCAAGTCGATATCAAGTTTGCTGGCCGTCTATCAACTAGATTTGGAGTCTAGAACATTCGCATGGCCCGTATGACCCTCACACACAGACTGATGAAATATCATGTCTGACAATTTGGTCACTGAAATCAGGAAAAAGCTGACACGTAGCAAAATAGGTACACAAATTGCTTTCCCAAGAGATAGGCCATCAAAACTATCTATTTGGGTGTCTATACCTCTGGCGACGTGGGTGCCGTCACCGTATCTTCATCCGTATCCGATTTCAACATGGTAATTAACTAGGGATGCTGCATGCAGGGGTAAAAGCTTACGGGTTCAACAGGCTTGGCATCCTGAATCGGCACTGAATCGGTCGACGCGTCAGGAGAAAAAACCGGTATGAATTGGTGTGACTGTGGTTTCTCCGCACCCAGCCTCATTTGACTACTTCCTGGTCAAGAGGTCACTGCCGTCATTGGCAATTGTTCTCGAACAATGTCAAGAGTCTGCATATGCTCTCCAGATGTTGTCGGCGATGGTGTGGCTACCGTCGTGTCTATTTGGGGCTTCACAACTTCTGGAACCTTCAATTCGGTAGTCCCGTACTTCATATCCCTCTCACCAAACTAGTTGGATGCATCACCTCAAGCCGGTTGGGTCAATTCGTCAATCTTCATCTGATTCTGCCGAATACTCTCCAAGCGGTGCTGTACTGTTTTGGATATTGTGCCCAGCATCCAGCCAGGTTCATCATTGTCACTCAGCTTGCCGAGCTCTGTGTCATCTTCATCAGATTGCTCGTCTTCCCCATCCTGTACTTCATCGGAACTTGCAAGATCGCTCAGACTGTCCGCAATAGCATTCAACATCGATTCAAATGTCATTTCGGGCTTTCCGGTTGTCTCCCCCATGTTTTCAGCGGTAGTCATATCGTTCAGCTCTCGCATAATCGCTGTCTCTGCATCTTGAACTCCCTTTCCTGCGACAGCGGTCTCTCTCTCCACATAATCCTTGATCCAGTTCTCTTTCTCGTCGTTGCTTAAAATGTGCGTTTCCTGTCATTTCTCTGCCAAAAGCTTCTTTTTGGATCGCAAACTGTGCAATGCTCCCAACACTCGGACCCTCTCTGCCTCCAAGCCGCTGTTGGCTTCATTCGCATGATGACGTCGATGTCTGGATATCTTTGTTGATTTTCTGTATGTGGCTGCTGGAAGTGAGGAAAAGTTCTTTGTCGGAGCATTGACCATTGTATCGTGTGTTGACCTTGTTGTTGGGAGAGATGTTGGATGTTGCAGAATATGGACCACATGGAGGCAGGCTGAGTCTTTTAAAACATGGTTTGTATGTTTGATCAACTCGAACAAAGCAAAATCTGCGTTTTGACCGTCATTTCAGTTGGAATTGTGACACTAATCGTATGTTATGACATGATAGGTAGCCTCTGTTTCATGTAAGATCCCGGCTATGTGTTGAGACGAACATCACCAGACGACCTTTCCGTCGTAGAATTTTCTCTTTATAACCATCAAACCTGAGATGTCAGCTGTCGTTCACTTCAATGTATCCCTGCAAACAAATACACTTACAAACATCATCGGACCGACCCACTGCAAATCGCGGGTCTGTTGGAATCACCTACAACATGCAGCGATAGGCAGTAGGATATACCTTGAGTGCAATGTGCAAGCTGACAGTCATTCATTCCCTTGTGACCTGTAGCTCACTATTTATTCCTCAGGACTTTCCACCTTTCGTTATCATCTTCCTCACCTTTTCCACAACAGCAAGTCATGGCTCCACAAACACCTCCGCCCGATGAGATACAATCCGAATCAAGCCAAACGACAGGTGCTTCATCCAATGCGCCCCTGGCTGAGACACAGCAGCAACGCAGACACCAGTTAGTCCACCGCGACTCTGCAATTGCTGCCACCGAAAATATGGCCCAGCGTGCACATTTGAAAATAGTACATATGACCGGACGCAGCAACAATAGGCAGCAGCATGCAATCGGATGTGAGTAGCTCCATATCAATATAGAAGGCAGTCAACTAAGTATATAATGTACAGCTGGTGTATGTCGAAAGCTCCGCGACAAATTTATCGCTGCCCGCAATGGCAAACCTCCATGGTCAACGAAGTCATTTGTCCGCAGAGTCCCCAGAATCGAGCATCATGATGTCGTCAGCTCTGGGATGTCGTCAGGTCTGGGATGTTTGCAGACGGATTTCGTGATAAAGGTCCCCGGGAGTGGACTAAACAGGCTTTGAAGTCACCAGACGAGGCTACAGAGTCTTATATGGTTGAGGTAATAGCCGAATCTTCATTTTAGAAGCAGCAACTAATTTCTTGTAGGTATTCAACATGTCTCCTACTATGGCGAGGCAAGGAGGTCGTGTCCAGCTGGAACAGTCTGACATGCGCCTCGCGCTCAATATGGCGAAAATGGCCAAAGGAGGGTTTTTGCTTGCTGCAATAGAGGAAACGCAACAACTGATTAAGAAACCGTGCGCCGAAGTCAGGGAAGAGAAGAAGTGAGGAGTTGAGTTTCCTGGGCATAAGGAGCTGAAGGCTGCAATAGAAAGACACCCGGCAATGGTTGATAGAAATCACACGGCCGGCTGCCTTCCATGCCAAAATGGTACATCTAAGAATCCACAGACACGCTGGAGGCGCAAAGTAACCGGCGCACCTCCACCACAACCGGCGGCACCTCCGCCAGAAAGGCCACCTCCGCCCGGAATGGCACGTGCGCCACCAGGTGTCACTGACGGATATGAAAGTTATGAAATCGAAGGTATGCCATCCATGTGTGTGTATTTACATTCTCCGCATCCAAACACTCAATTTTTCAATCATAATGCATATGCCAAGGATAGCAAGCGCGATAAAGATTGTATTCCAGATATACTGAGTACACTATCTGCTGTGTGGAAATACTGCTGACATTGATTTTAAAGATGACAACAGCCTTTTAAGCGAATCTGAGGGTGAAGACGACCATTGATTGAAAGGAACGCGATCTTTGAGTATTATCAGTACCAACAATTAGCGGACACTTTAAAGTATATTTTAAAGGATATATTTATATGCACAATTAAAGAACAATGTACTGATAAAGGAAAACATACATGAAAAGAATAGAACGACTGCCAAAACACTGTAATTGATGTTCCATGCCAAAGTCAATGGTTGCGAAATGCGGAAGCGCCTGTGGCAAAATGAGCGTCAACGGAGCGTCAATGATTTTTCGTCCAGTCAGTCAGGTCAATATGATGTGAATTAATCGTTGTTATCTATAATCATTATGTTGGCCACCATTTTAGGCAAAACAGAAAGTAACTCGCTCCCTGCCCCATTCCGAAGATGAGCGTCAACGGAGCGTCAACGGATCGCAGACATCTATAAACAAGGTTTTGGCAGCCTTTACAGCATAGTAAGCAAGTGGTGGTCTCGCTACAAGTTCCCGGACAATCACAATTTAATTCATTTTCAATGCTGCAACTCAGTGATCCTGAACGTTTTAGCGTATAAAACCAGTCAAAACTGCATATATAGCCATTAGCGGCCATCTCGCTCTTTGATTGACCATCATGCACGACCAAGAATGATTGACGCTCGGTTGACGCTCATTTTCATGATCGGGTAGGGAGCGTGTCGCTTTCTCTTTCGCCATTAAAGGCTGACAATACATCGGTTATGCATAACAACGGACAAGTCACTTTTCAATTACCTAATTTACAAGACTCAAAATTGTTGACGCTCCGTTGACGCTCATTTTCAGAATGGGGCAGGCAGCGTGTTACTATCTCTTTTGCCTTGAAAGACAGCCAATACCTCATTTATGATCGTTTGCATCCAATCGCCACAGTGATTACTCATGAAGCAAGACTAAAAATCATTGACGTGCCGATGACTATCATGTCCAGGATGGGGCCTGGAGCGTGTGTGTCTTGTTTTTAGTGATAAAGGCAGTCAATTCATCCGAAAAGGAAAATCACCTGCGCAAGTCAATATTTTGCGATTAGCAGTAGGGTATCCAAATGCGACCATAAATAGAAAAACCCGAAACACAGAACCGGAGATTGGAACCGACAGGTCTAGCAAAACCCTGCAAAACCCGCGGGTTGACGGGTCAGTGTCCGGGTTTGGCCCGCCAATATGCTGTGGGTCAGGTTGTTGGACGGTTCTGGAACCGAACAGAACCCTTTTTCCGGTCAAAACCCGGACCACTGGGGGGTTACCCGGACACGTTGCTAACAGTTGTGTCCACTGAGCGTCAACGATTCCTTATCTTGTAAGTCAGGTAATTATTAAGTGACTCGGTCACTGCGATGCATGAAAAAACCTCTTGGCCGCCTTTTTGCCCAAAAATTCTAGCGATGACATCTGTACTATGTCCAAAAAATGTGTGTCAACAATGATTTTTGGTCTTGTAAGTCAGGTAACAAACCAGTTACTTGGTAGTTGTTAGACATAATTACAGTATTGGCCGCATATATAGGCAAATGACAGAGCGAGATGCTGCCAACTGCATCTTGAAAATGAGCGTCATTGGAGCGCAAATGATTTTTGGCCATGTAAATTAGGTGATTGAAGAGTGATTTGGTCGTTGTGTGATATAAGTGTAGTATTGGCCGCCCTTATTAGCAAAAGAGAAAGCAACATGATCCCTGCCCCTTCTTGAGAATGAGCATCAATGGAGTGTCAACAATTTTTGACCTTGCATCATGGTTAATCCAAGCGTGATGTGGTCGTTATTGTCCATTTACAAAGTTTTGACCAGTTGTATAGGCTATAACACTAATTAACACTTAGTTGCAGGATTGTAAATGAAATATGGTGTTACTGTCCAGGAGGCTGTCAGATGAATATCTCTCGCTTATCTACCTATAAAGGCTGCTAACTCCTTGTTTATAGACGTCTGCAATCAAGCACTATGTAGATTACCCAAGATCCAAAACCAAAAATCATTGACACTGCATTGACGTTCATTTTGGAGATGGGGCAGGGAGGGTGTCGCTTACTCCTTTACCTACAAAGGCAGCCAATACTGTGATTATCAATCACAACAACCATGACATGTTTTAATCAGCTGACATACAAGACCATGAAGCCTTGATGCTCCATTGGCAATCATTTTGCCACAGCCATATCAGCCATATGCAATTATTTTATGTGGCAAATGATATTGTTAATGAAGTTTTGGCAGCGTTTCTATCATCTTCATGTACTTTCTTCTTTAATAATACATTTGAATATATCCTTCAAAATATACCTTACAGTGTCCGCAAATTGTAGATAATAATACACTCAAAAATCATGTTCCTTACGGTCCATGCTCATCTCCACTTGCAGTTTCACTCAATAGGCTGCTCTTGTCTGCAAAATGGATGGCAGCTGCATTACCATGCAGCAGATAGTGTACTAACCAGTGGATGTTCCTTCATCCATCTGAAAATCTGGCATAGAATCTTTATCGTGCTCGCTATTGTTGGCAAATGCATCAAGATTGGAAAAATGATCGCTGGGAAGGTCAGTACAATTCTACGCATATCCAGCAGGTAGACTTGCGATTTGGGAACCGTATGTGCCCTCATTGTCAATGGGTGGTGCAGGTTGCATTCAGGACGGAGGTGGCGTATGTTGTGGTGTCAGCTATTTGCGTTGGTCTTGCGGAGATGCACTGGTGCCTCTCCTCCTGAAGCATGTCCATGGATTCTTGGCAGTGCCATTTTCGCATGACAGGGAACCGTCCAATTGATTTTCACAAACCATAGCTGGGTGTTGTTGTCTCACAGCTTGCAGCTACCTATTCCCAGGCAATTGAACACCCCGCTTCTTCTCTTCTGTGACTTCGGTGTGAGGTTTCTAGATCAGGTGTTACGTTTCCTTTATTGTGGTGTGCGAAAACCTTCCTTTGGCCACTTTGGCCATATTCAAGGCAAGGCACATGTCTGACTATTCTAGCTGTACCTGACCTCCTAGCCTTGCCATAGTAGCAGACATGTTGAAAACCTAAAAGAAATTTGTTGCTGCCTGTAAAAGTGGCAAGCGGCTATTACCTGTATCATATATGCTTTCCTGTCCTCCTCTAAAGTGTTCAAAGCATTTTTGGTCCATTGCGGGAGACTCTCAGGATGAAAGTCATGATCGAAAATCTCAGTGCTGACCACTTAACCATGTTCAATTTTGCAGACTGTGCGGATAAATGCCACTGTTGACCATGGAGGTTTCCCATTACGGGAAGTCAGAAAGTAGTCACGTGGCTCTCTCCACATACGTGCTGCACAGTATATCATCAATTGACCGCCGTGTACTGTGATCTGGATGTACTCAGAGTGCAATCCATGATGCATCATGATTATGGTGCTTCCTGTTTTATGGACAATGTTTGAATTTGTGCCCTGGGTTCTATTTATGATGGCTACATTGGGAGCTTCACAGTGGACTAACTGATGTCTGCGTTGTTGCAGTGTCACTGCAAGTGACACATTGGATGAAGCGTCTGTTGTTTGGCTCGATTCAGATACGCTCTGACCTTGCTGGGGTGTTTGTGTATCCATGAATTGAATATGGGTAAAAGAAGTGGAAGATAATAATCAAAAGAACATCAGCAGAATGTAAGTCGTCGGGAAGCCACACGCAAACCGGCTAAACATTCCGGGCGACCTCACCAGTTCTTCCAAGTACTTCCAGATGCTTCCCGACCCTCCTGGAGCTATGCAAAGTGCTCCTAGACCCTGCAAGAGCATTCTCAGGTGCTCCTGAAAGCACCTGCAGTTATCGAGGTGCATTCAGGATGCTATGACATTTGACTTATAGGATAGTCAAATTTTGGAGCAGCTGAAACCTCCACGCAGCTCTGAGGGAGACTCGGTGCCGTATCCTCACCACAGTGGTTCCTGGGGTTCCATAAGCACAGGGCATTTCGTGTATGATATTTGTCTGTATTACAGTCACAAGATTCGCTACATCATAGTTTTGCATGCATTATTTAAGTCTCTCTATATATATACATATGGTCAATCTGGCCGCAGATGGTAGTCGAGCATAATTGGAGGAGCACCTGGAGAAGCCAACTGAGAGAACTTGGCGATGCACCACTTCGAGGCTGTTGTGGTGAAACGATGGAGCTAGAAGGCAGAGGACCCACCTTGAACATTCCGCCACACCTCTCGCGACATCCAAACAGAATTCGTGGGACAGAGTGGTTATAGCTCGAGGAGCATTGGAACACGGTGACCAAATCTGATACTACCCGGCTGTGACGATCTATGCAATTGCGTGGATTCACGAAATCTCGGAACGAGCGAGTGGGACCAAAATTGCGAATGATACAGTGTGCATTTTCGTTGTATGAGAAAATGAGATGATGTCTATCCACCCCGGGGTCCCCCGACAATATACTCCCCGCCGTCGCTTCTTAAAGATGTACTTGGAGGCCATCATCGAGCTAGTTTAGAGATGTAATTGAAGACTGCGATCGAGTGAACTCAGAGATGCACTTGGAGGCCGTGATCGAGCGAGTTTGGAGATGCACTTGGAGGCCATGATTGAGCGAGCTTAGAGATCCACTCCGAGGCTGTGATCGAGCGAGTTTGGAGATACACTTGTAGGCTATGATCAAGGGAGATTAGAGGAGTACTAAGAGGCGGTCAATCTGGAGGCGGTCAATCTGGAGGCGGTAGATTGGGAAGTAGGCACGACAGGAGCTGAGACTCTATACATTGGTTGACTTGTAATTGTGGGAATGTAGAGAGTTGACTACAACAACATCCATGAAGAGATGACAAACTTGCTGGGAGTGGGAGACTGGCAATCGTAGGATGATGCTGTACTTGGTGTATGCTGTACTCGGTGTTAACTGATGATCATGGCGTGGAGGGATGGAGAGGGATGACTTAACTTCGTGTTCTTAGGTGATGGTAGAGCTGAGCACAAGACAGAGAGTGATCAGAGGAGATCGGGGAAAACATCAGGAGAAACTGGGACTTAATACAATGTCGTCTGCAAGTCAATTGCCCATCCCCGATACGGCAGATACGAGTCCTGATCCAGTGGGTAATAACACCAATACGATGTTCTATATACCCAATCTGGCTATTCACATCCCTGATTTCCTATATCCGATCGTATCCTCCATATCGTTCTCATTTTCATCCCCCATCTCTCTCATTGTCCACCACTACTCTACCATCATCGTAGAACGCAAAGTTTAGTCATGCCTCTCTATCTTTCCATGCCATGATTATGAGTTAACACCTAGAACAGGATTACACCGAGTGCAGCATACACCGAGTAGAGCATACACGTAGGATTGTCTGTCGTCCCTTCATTCTCACGATTACTAGTTGACCCCTGGATGTAGCTTCAGCTTCTGGCGTGCCTCCCTACAGATCGACCGCCACCAGCCAGCTCTCCATACAAGAGGTTCAAAGGTAAAGTCAACTAATCACATTCCCACGGTTGCGAGGTAACTAACTGATGAGTACAGTCTCAGCACCCGGCGCGCCTCCTATCGACCACCTCCAGATTGACCACCTCCAGATTGACCACCTCCAATCTCGCTCGATCATGGCCTGCAAGTGCATCTCCACACTTGCTCGATCACAGCTTCGGAGTGCATCTCTCAGTTCACTCGATCATGGCCTCCAAGTGTATCTCCAAACTCGCTCGATCACGGCCTTCATGTGCATCTGTAAAGGCATACGCCCGTGTATGGCCTCGTAGGAAGGTATATCAGTAGATACGGTTGCACACGTGGATGTCAATATTGTAGAGTAGTATCAAGGTAAGATTATCGCTAGAGATCTAAGGCTCGTGGCGAGCCGACTATATATAAAGCTGGTGTTACCCGGCCCTGGACACGTAACGTGCAGCCGTGCCGTTACAGCATCTCCAATCTCGCTCAATCGCAGCCTCCACGTGCATCTCTGAGTTCACTCGATCTCGCCCTCCAAGTGCACCATTGAACTCGCTCAATCACAACCTCGGAGTGCATCTCTAAGTTCACTCGATCACAGCCTCGGAGTGCATCCCTGAGTTCACCCCATCATCATTTTCAGGCGCACTTCGAATTGCTTCTCAAGCACCGCCTGCAGCCAGTCCAGATATACCGTGTGTAGATGGGTAGCTATACAGATACATAGATACATAGATGAGAATACAAACTGAATACATGAGTTTTAACAATTGAATGATAAGTAGAAGCTTTGATATCCAGGCGCACCAGCAGCGTTCCCAAAGAAGATGACGTTTTTCCCGGACTGCTCTACTGTGATTCGACGTGCTCACAGGCTTGTCATCGGTGCTCCCAGACTTGTCGCCGGCACTCCCAGGTGCTCCCAGGCTTGTAGTCGGCTCTTCCAGAGTCACGGCCAGCGCTTCCAGGTGCGTCCAGGTGCACCTGAAGGCCACTGCATCGGTCCAGTAAACTCTTGGATTTGACCACCCTGAGATTCTGGTCTGACAACTCTCAGACACTCCCAGAGGCTCCCAGTGACCAAAATACATTTTGCTGATGAAATCGAGGTGTGCCTGAAATGGGAGATGCGGCACAAGTAACTGTATCCTTTTTCAAATATCCCTGTAGTATAATGTTCCGAAGATATGTGAATGATCTTCAATCCAACCATCATCACGGAGCCCAAAATGAAATTCAGAGAGGACCTTTCGCAGGGCATCTGCAGATTAAACTGATTCGGTTCTGAAGTTTTCTAGTTCACTCCTGAGATGTTGATCTATCCACGTTTTCATTTGCTGGCTAAATGATTCAGCCATTTGAAAGTTGTGTGCTAACTGAACTGGATGCCATGGATTCGATTGTTCTGAGTACTTGTAATGCTTGTTGTACAATCCAGTTTCTTTGCCATATGCTTTCCCTCCTGCATTTTCCACTCCAACAACCTGCCCATGAGCCTTTGTCTTTGTTGGATCAGGGGTACAGGTCACATCAGGCTACTGGGAGTCTATAGTGTCTTCATAGGGAGTATCTGCAGGTCGTGGAGCACAAGGTACATTGTCTATGAGGAGATCATTAGTTGACTAGCTGATTGATGGCCATTCAGGCACACCAGCTGAAGTTGAACCATGATGGCTGGGGTCGATTGCAGCCTGCAGATGGCACAATCCTATCAGGCGATGGCCCTTAATTCATCGAGATTGAGTGATATTGTTGATGGATTGCCTGAAGTCAATTCTCGTTGAATAATTTCCTTTTGCAGATCCAGCACTCAACATGTTTCCATCAAGTGTTGACAATATTCAAGAAAAGGTCAGTGAACATGTATTCAGATACATCTAGATGTTGCTTCAGGGGGTGATATGGAGCCTCAGTGATATTTGTTTGAAAGCGAGCTAACTCAGGTTGGCAAATCACATTCTCAGCCGTATCGCACCATGCCAAATGCGGGGAAGGGGTAAAATAGAGCCACCTCACAATCAGCGTTCTTTATAATCCAGGATATAAATATGATATCCCCAACAATAATCACGCCCATCGTCTGCTGAAAGTCGTTAGCAGAGAAGAGAAGGGTTCTCTTGTCAACACTGCAATCGCCGCAATGAGCCTTATGCTATATCATTGTTGGATTGTGAGTGAAACCTATGCTCGAGTCTTCCGAGCAGCTGATAATGAAGGCAGCTCGTCTTTAATACAATGAATAGGTGAGTTTCCTAGCTAGCTGTATGCCCGAGCAATGACCTGATGGGCTGTTAGCATGGTTGCTTTAGTAATGATCCTTGACTGGAGTGTGAATCCGGAGGAGTACAGTGATGATTCGACATGGCGCTCAATAGGAAGCACGTACTGTTGCCGCTCCACTCACAGGCCTTCTATTGAATGAGGTTGCAATGTTGTACACACACAACTGATCTGTAATATCCCTAGTTGTGCTAACGTTCATACTGGATAATTGTTCTTGTTGGGTTCCTGGAGATATCATATCATATCCCTTCTATGGCCTTTAAAGTCATGGAAGTGTATGAAGGTGAGCATCTATCCAATATCCTAGTATATGATTGCGAGCATATAACAAAGAAATGCAGGATGTGTGTGATTAAGGTTTCTTTTTCTCAGCCAGGTTGGTTTCATGGATCGAAGGTGTAGTGAAACACCATGCATTGTGATGACCGAATGGGATATTAGTAGCCCTTCATTCCATGGAAGGTTACTGCTACCTGCAATATACTCAACCATACTCCGATTGATTCTATATCACATTTCGCATCTAAAGTGGTGTACTACCATCTTGTTCACAGAGCATGTGGACGAACGGATCTCCACCAAAAACAGCAAATATCACTCCAGCAGGTCGGCTGTCTCGCTCCAAACCACTGGGTGAATACAATTCAGAGCCATCCGATAATTGTTAACAAACTGCCACGGGCAAAGACAATCGATTTGGGAAGCACATCAACCAATACCATCCATTGCATAGGTATGGTTATCCGTCATTACCGCAGCCATTTCCAGGCGCTCACGAGTGTTATCAGCATTCTCCATTCCACATGTCACACTGCTCACAACCAACCACCAGCGCAAGTTGGTGTTAGCAACAGTTCCGGACCAGCGCTTCGGGTCTGGGTCTCGGTCAGACCCGAACCGGCGGAAAATTCGCGGTCCAGGTTGTCAATCTACCTGTACTGTCCATTCGCGTACGGTTCAAGGGAAATCTTCCCACCCATCAGAAATGGGCGGGTCGTTAGCGGGTTGCCCTGCGGGTCCATCAGTGAATACATATAACGCGCTTCCGTGTGCTATTGAATGATTGTACCCAATCAAAATCGACTAGATGACGACTAGGAATTGCATTTTGCATATTTTGCAGTTTGCGATATCGATAATACTTGAATTTCTGTTTTTCATTTCATTATTGTCATTTTTGAGCATAGAGGTGGTCAATAGTACTATTATAAGCTTAAATATCCATGCGAAGCCTTGATTATCCAATATGCATCAAAGGAAATTGATGATGCTCAGTTGATGTTAGGTTGACGGTCATTTTATGAATGGGGCCGCGACCACATAACTTTCTCCATTGCCCATGACGGCTGCCAATATGTTGGTTATGGATAACAGCGAGCAAATTACTTACCACTCAGCTTGTTTGAATGACCTAAAATTGTTCACGCTCTGTTGACGCTCAGTTGACTCTCTGTTGATGGTCTGTTGACAGTCTGTTGACGCTCATTTTTGGGTATAGCGACAGCAACATTAACCATATTGCCTACAAAGGCGCCCAATATATCGATGATGGGTAAAAGCCGTAGCATAGCCCTCGGATTATCCAAGATGCATCAGCCAAAGGCTTTGACGCTCAGTTGATGCTCATTTTCAGGTGTAGCGACAGCGATATTGACCATATTGCCTACAACAGCGGCCAATACTTCGATTATGGGTAAAAACCGATGCATAGCCCTTAGATTATCCATGAGTCAACACCCCAAATAGTTGACCCTCTGTTGATGCTCAGTCGAAACTCTGTTGACGCTCTGTTGACGCTCTGTTGACGCTCTGTTGACGCTCATTTTTGGGTGTAGCGACAGCGACATTAACCATATTGCCTACAAAGGCAGCCCATATATCTATTATGTGTAAAAGCTGTAGCATAGTCCTTGGATTATCCAAGATGCATCAGCCAAACGCGTGGACGCTCTGTTGACATTCATTTTTGGGTGTAGCAACAGCGACATTAACCATATTGCCTACAAAGGTGGCCAATATGTTGATTATGGGTAAAAGCCGTAGCATAGCCCTTGGATTATCCAAGATGCATCAGCCAAAGGCGTTGACGCTCTGTTAACGCTCATTTTCAGGTGTAGCGACTGCGACATTAACCATATTGCCTATAATGGTGGCCAATACGTTGATTATGTGTATAACCCGATGTATAGCCCTTAGATTATACAAGATGCAACACCGAAAATTGTTGACGCTCTGTTGACGTTCTGTTTATGCTCTGTTGACGCTCTGTTGACTCTCTGTTGATGCTCTGTTGACGCTCTGTTGACGCTCATTGTTAGGTGTAGCAACAGCGACATAAACCGTATTGCCTATAAAGGCGGCCACTATATCTATTATGGGTAAAAGCCATAGCATAGCCCTTGGATTATCCAAGATGCATCAGCCAAAAGCGTGGACTCTCTGTTGACGCTCATTTTCAGGTGGAGCGACAGCGATATTGACCATATTGCCTACAACGGCAGCCAATTCTTCGATTATTGGTAAAAACGGATGCATAGCCCCTAGATTATACATGATGCCACACCCAAAATTGTTGAAGCTCTGTTGACACTCAGTTGACACTCTGTTGATGATCTGTTGACGCTCTGTTGACGCCGATTTTTGGCTGTAGCGACAGCAATATAAACCATATTGCCAATAAAGGCGGCCAATACGTTGATTATGGGTAAAAGCCGTAGCAAAGCCCTTGGATTATACAAGATGCAACACCCAAAATTGTTGACGCTCTGTTGACGCTCATTTCCAGATTGTAGCTGTTACTGTCTTGTTGCCTTTTTTGCCTATCCCCAGGATCGTAATGATTCCCGGCCCATCCGGGCCCCCCGCACAACCACTTCACCACACGTCCAAAAATGGTCATCACAGGCTGTCCTTTTAATCACGTTTTTTTTAGTAGCAAATAAAACTTTCTGTCAAAGTGAATTGTAAATTATATGTGATGTGACTTTGTAAGTCTTACTGCCCCACCAAAATTCGCTCTCTGAACTGGCAACCCACCCCATGTCTATGCACCACTTCCCACCTTTCTCCCTTACAACTGATTGAATTCCACAAATCGATCCCTTTCATCATTGAGACAGCACAGTTACTTGCATTTTGAACATTCTTAGCAAAGTTTGGGTGGACATTTGGTATTTCTGACTGGGCTTTCCTGTTGGCCAAGCTACCATCCCATCAGCAAAATGTAAATCAGTCCGGAATCAACACGCAATCCTCCCAGACACTCCGGGCGACCTCACCAGTGCTTCTAAGTACTTCTAGATGCTCCCAGACCCCCCTGGAGCTAAGCTAAGTGCTCTCAGACTCTGCAAGAGCATTTTCACGTGCACCTGAAAGCACCTCCAGTTATGGAGCTGCATTCAGGATGCTACGAGATTTGACATATAGAATAGTCAAATTTTGGAGCTCCTGAGACCTCTGCCCAGATCTGCAGGAAACTTCGAGAGAAGCTGAGACCGCTGCACATCTCTGCGGCATACTTCGAGAGCAGCCGAGACCGCTGCGCAGCACTGCGGGAGACTTGGTGCCGTATTATCATAGCAGTGGTTCCTACATCACCACAAGGCATTTCGTCGTATCATCTTCATCTGTTACAGTCACAAGATTCACTGCATCATAATATGGCATGCAGTATTTAAGTCTCTCTATAGATGTAGATACGGTCAATCTGGCCGCAGATGGTACTCGAGCATGATCGGAGGAGCACCTGGACACGCCGATTGAGAGAACTTAGAGATGCACCACTTGGAGGCCATTGTGGTGAAACATTGGAGCAAGAAGGCAGAGAAGCCCACCATCAACACGCCGCCGCACCTCTCGCAACATCCAAACAGAATTCATAAGAACCAACAGTTCTGGTTCGAGGAGCATAGGAATCGGGTGAGAAGATATGATACTACCCGGCATTGAGGATCCACCCAATTGCCTGGATCCCGGACAGAGCAAGTGAGACCAAATGTTGGGAAAGATAGAGTGTGTATTTTCATTGTATGATAAGAGGAGATGGAAATGAGATGATGCCTATCTACTCCGGGGTCTGCCGAATATATACTCCCCATCACTCTGTCCACCTCCGTTACCCCTGTATCTCCGTACAACCGCCGTCGCTCCTTGAATATGTACCTAGAGGCCGTGATTGAGCGAGTTGGGAGATGCACTTGGAGGAGATTGAGATCGAGTGAACTCAGAGATGCACTTGGAGGCCGGGATCGAGCGAGTTTGGAGATGCACTTGGAGACCGAGAGATCGAGTGAACTCAGTGATGCACTTGGAGACCGAGGTCGAGTGAACTCTGAGATGCACTTGGAAGCCATGATCGAGCGTGTTGGGAGATTCACTTGGAGGCCATGATCGATCAAGATGGCAGGAGTACTTGGAGGTGGTTGATCTGGAGGCGATTGGTCTGGAGGCAGTTGATCTGGAGGCGATTCATCTGAAGGCGGTCAATCTGGAGGCAGTCAATCTGGAGGCAGTCAATCTGGAGGCAGTCAATCTGGAGGCAGTGAATCTGGAAGGAAGTGAATCTAGAGGTGGTAGATCGGGAGGCATGTGCGATGAAAGCCGAGACTCTATTCATTGGTTAACTCATAATTGGGGGACTGTAGAGGATTGAGTACAACAACGTCCGCTGAGAGCTGAGAGACTGGCTGGGAGCGGGAGACAGTCGATCTTGGGATGAAGCGGTAAGCGGTGTACGCAGTACTCAGTGTATGCTATACTCGGTTGTATGCTGTACTCGGTGTATGCTGTACACGCTGTATGCTGTAAGCGGTGTCGGCTGTACTCGGTGTTAACTCTTGATCATGGCATGGAGAGATAGTGAGGGATGACTTGACTTCGGGTTGTTAGGTGACGGTAGAGTTAAGGACGAGGAGGAGAGAGATGAGAAGAGATGGGGCAAATCGTCATGAGGAACTGGGACTCAGAGAACTTCTTGTGCGAGTCAATTTACCATCCCCGAAACGGCAGGTACGAGTCCCGATCCGGCGCGTAATTACACCGCTACGAGGTCTTCCCAATCCAATCAGGCAAGTTGTACCCCAGATTTCTCATATCCGCTCGTATCCTCGACATCGTTCTCATCTTAATCCCCCATCTCTCTCTCTCTCGTCCACAACTCTACCATCATTGCAAGAACACAAAGTTAAGTCATTCCTCTCTATCTCTCCATGCCATGATCAAGAGTTAACACCGAGTACAGCCTACACTGCGTACAGCATCCAGCGAGTACAGCATATACCGAGTACAGCATACACTGAGTACAGCATCCACTCAAGATTGTTTGTCCTCCCTTCATTCTCATGATTACGAGTTGACCCCTGAATGTAACTCCAGCTTCCGGCGTGCCTCCATACACGATCGACCGCCCTCAGCCAGCTCTCCATGAGAGCTCAAAGGTAAAGTCACCTTGTCACATTCCCACGGTTGCGAGTTATCTAACTGATGAATAGAGTCTCAGCAGCCGTCGGGCCGTCCTTCGACCGCCTCCAAGTACTCGTCCAATCTGGCTCGATTACGGCCTCCAAGTGCATCTCCAAACTCGCTCAATCACAGCCTCCAAGTGTATCTTGAAACTCGTTCGATCACGGCCTCCCAGTTCGCACGATCACGGCCTCCAAGGGCATCTCCAACTTGCCGGATCATGGCCTCCAAGTGCATCTCCAACTCGCTCGATCACGGCCTCCAAGGGTATCTTCTAACTCCCTCAGTTGCGGTCTCCAAGTTCGCACGATCGCGGACTCCAACTGAATCTCCGAACCCGCTCGATTATTGCCTCCAAGTGCATCTCCGAGTCACTCGATCACGACCTCTAAGTGTATTTCCAAATTCGCTCGATTACGGCCTGCAAGTGTATCTCCAAACTCGCTCGATGACGGCCTCCAAGTATATCTCTGAACTCGCTCGATTATGGCCTCCAAGTTCGCACGATCAAGTGTATCTCCAAACTCGCTCGATCGTCGTTTTCAACCGCACCTCCAATTGCTCCCAAGCCCCGCCTGAACGCACTCCAGATATACTGTGTGTAGATGGGTAGCTATATAGATACATGGATACATAGATACATAAATGACAATACAAACTGAATACATGAGTTTTATTAATCGTTGAACAATCAGTAGTAGCTATGATTTCTAGGTGCACCAGCAGCGTTCCCAATGAGGATGTTTTTCCCAGACTGCTCTACTGTGATCTGAGGTGCTCCCAGACTTGTCGCTGGGGCTCCCAGGCTTGTCATTGGCGCTCCCAGGCTTGTCATTGGCGCTCCCAAGTGCTCCCAGGTGCACCTGAAGATCTCTCCGGCGCTCCGAGGTGTTCCCAAACTTATCATAATCACTCCCATGGTACTCCTGTACCAGTCATCAGAGATGCCAGTTACTCCGAATACCGGCCGTAATGCCCTCCCATGGTCTGAGACTTTCCTGAAATTGACGCATCTAAGTTTACACTCCACAACCTCCCAGACACTCCTTGAGGCTTCCAGTGACTAAAATACATTCTGCTGATGCCCAGCTACTTTCCCTTCTCAAGGTGTGCTGAAAATTGCCTGCAACTCCAGCTCTGGCTGAGGGGTAAAGATATGCCCTCTTTGATATTTGACAAAGTGGGTTTTAGCCTTGTTCACTATGAGAGCTGTGCAATGGGTATTGGTATCCACCCTCTGCACCTCAACTCCCAGGCACATTTCAGATGGAATTCCTTGTGTGCAATGATATTGCTACTTCAGAGCATGATCTTAGCACTAAGCTTGAAGGATATTTTGGGGTGTTATGGGCAGAGTTGTCCATCTGGGCTGTGCAGTGACATTTTTGAGTTTTTGGGGAGCTGATCTTGAGACAACCCTCTCAACAAAAACTGCCCTTTTTATCAACACCCCATTCCTGTACAGTCCTTAATTTTTGCCAAAATGCTCTCAAGACATTTGAAAGTAAGTTTATAATGCTCCCAGGCCACCCCCACAGAGTTGTGGTTGCATCGCTAAATAGTTGCAGGTGGGGAGTCAGTTGCAATGCCCGAACCGGCCGGGAATGAGAAAGTTACAATCTAGGCGATAAAGGTTGCCAATACCTCGATTATGGATGACAGCAAGCAAATCGCTTCCCAATTGACTTACCTATAAGGTGAAACATCATTGACCCTCTGTTGAGCTCATTTCCTGAAAGTAGCTGTTACCGTGTCGCTGTCTCTTTTACCGAGAAAGGCTGCCAATTCTTTGATTGTGGATATCAGCAAGCAAATTGCTTCCCAATTGACTTACCTACAAGGCCAGAAATCATTGACACTGTGTTGAGACTCATTTGCTGAATGGGGCTGTTACCGTGTCACTTTTTCATTTACCGAGAAAGGCTGCCGATACTCTGATGATGGATATCAGCAAGCAAATCGCTTCCCAATTGAGTTACCGACAACGCCAATATTCATTGGCGCTCTGTTGACGCTCATTACCTGAAAGGGGCCGTTAACGTGTCGCTTTCTCATTTACCGAGAAAGGCTGCCAATACTTCGATTATGCAAAACACTGAGCAAGTTGCTTCACAATTGACATACTTGCAAGACCAAAATTTGTTGACGCTATGTTGATGCTCATTTCCTGGGAGGGGCTGTTAACGTGTCACTTGGTTTCTTCTCTAGAAAGGCAGACGATATGTCGCTTATGGATAACAACAAGCAAAGTGCTTCCCAATTAACTTCCTTACTAGACCAAAAATTGTTGACACTCCATTGACGTTCATTTTCAGGTTGTGGCTGTCACCGTGGCGCTGTCTCTTGTGCCTATAATGGGTGCCAATAGGTTGATTATCGATAACAGCGAGCAAATCGCCAACCAATTTACTTACATTCAAAACCAAAAATTGTTGACGCTCCATCGATGCTCATTTCCAGGTTGTGGCTGTTACCATGTCGCTGGCTCCTCTGCATATAAAGGCTGCCAATGGGTTGATTATAGATACCTGTGAGCAAATTGCTTCCAAATTATATTGCTCACAAGTCAAAAAATGGTTGACGCTGTATTGACACGCATTTTCAGAATGGAGCTCTTACCATCTTGCTTTCTCTTTCGGACACAAAGGCTGCCAATACATCTGTTATGCATAACAGTGACCAAATCGCTTCCCAATTACCTTACAAGACCAAAATTCATAGACACTCTGTTGACACTCTCCTCGATTTTCATGACCCACCATAAGGGATTTTCAAATTGTTGACTGTGTGCATCAGGTCTGAACGCAGAGTGATGAAGTTGGCTGTATGGATGATCACAACATGATGCTGGTCATTTGTACAGATTCGGGTCGCACATTGACCACTCCTTCTATAACAGGTACGCTATCACTGACTCAAATATTGTTAGTCAATTTTGGCTCCAATTCAAATTGCGTGTTGTGACCTATCTTTGAGAGGCAGGACTATATTGTGTTGATCAACCGTCAATCAACCTGCTTTGGAGTCCAGAACTTTCGTATGGCCCCTATGATCCTTGCACATGCACAGACGAATTATCATGTCTCACAATTTGGTCACTGAAATCAAAAAAATTCTGACATGTTGCAAAATGCATACACAAATGATTTTTCATGGAGATATGGCATCAATAATTACAATTGGTGCACGGAGTGTACAGATAACAAACGAGTCATTGCTATATGTTCATCTGAATCCTATTCACATATAGTGATTAGCTAGGGACGTTAGATGCAGGGGAAATATCTTACAGGTATAACAGGCTTCGGATTCTCAATTCGCAATGAATCAGGTAGCACGGCAGGCATTAGGGCCAAATGGCCTATGTGACAGGGTGGATTCCCATGTGCTAAGGAATTATGGCTACATTCTCCTCGTGAAGTTCCTTGTGGCATTGCAATTTTCCGCTGGAACTATCAATTATCACAATCAGCTCTCGAAATGTTTTTGGCCCAGTAGCCGGTGCATACTGATCCTGTTGTGGTTCAGTGACTGTCAATAGGGCTGTTCTGTACCTCTAATCTTACTCATGATGCACGAAGAAAAATCGTTCACACCCAACTTCAGGATGTAGGAGGGAGGATGTCTCTGCTTGTTTTGAATAGAAAGTCAGCCAATACAACCAATAAAGACAATGATGTACCAAAGTTAATAATTTGCGCATGACAGTAGCAGATCGGAATGCGACCATGAATAGAAATACCTGAAAACGAGAACCAGAGATTGAACTTGAAGGGTCTAGATAAACCCGGCAGAACACGCGTGTTGACAAGTACGGGTACAGTGTTGGCCTGCCATGGATCTGCGGGTCAGGTTTTTGAACGGGTCTGGAACCGAACTGAACCATTGATCTGGTCCGAACACAGACCCCTGGCGGGTTACCCGGACCCGTTGCTAATACTTGCGCAAGCCATGGATTTCCAAGTTATGGGCCACTGTGGCCAGGATATAACCTCCACCCTGGTGGTTATGGCAGGTGTCAAAGGTTCGCCCCTCTGCAGATTTCAGGACAATGGCCATTATCTCCAGGTGCACCGTGAGTGCCTCCAGAACCGCCAGGAAATAATCCAGTCCATTCAGCAATATCATGCAGCTCCAATCCTCCACCTGAACATCCCTTCTGCGCACCTGGGAGACCCCCCATTGGCCTCCCAACGAAAAGATTCCAGCCCCCAGCAGTGCCGCGGAAGACAGATGTCGCAGGGAATGCGGAGTTGCCCTCTTTGCTGGACATTTCCTATGTCGTATATGGTGCACATGATGTGAGCGACTATCAGTCGGACCTGGGCGGCACATAAGGGAAACCCCTGATCAGCTTGAAGCAAAACGAATTCTCTGTGAATTTTGCCAAAGGGATGGAGCAGGCCAACCTCGGTGCGTTCAACAAGTGGAAGAAAATATGGGTGGCTGGGTTTCTGGAGAAGAAGCATCCGTCCATTGGTCAGGGGCAGAATCATTTGATTCAGGTTCGGGAAGTCCCAAAACACTGGGAGACCGCCTTTGTGAATTTGTTTGGACACATTGGAAAACTTGCTGCCGTTAGATAATTTCGATAATGCTGAATGGATTTGGCAGCAGTGGGTGGAGAGGTTTTTGAAGAAATGTGCAAGGAAAATTCAGGAGGGGAGGAAAAAGGGAAGGCAACTCAATAACTGACCGGTGACAGATTTGGGTGAGCGTGTGGACAAAATTGCAAGAAGCAACCTTCCAGAGTTGCCAAATACAACGTTCATGGTTGTGATTCGCTCAGTATCAAAAGACAAGGATATGTTTCTAGCCTCTAAACAACTCCACACTTCGTATACATATGTGAGAACCTGGGAGAAGGCGATTGATTCCATCGACAAAAACGGTGGCCTGAAAGAGCCATACATTCCAATCTTCATGTTTTAGTCCACCTTGGAGCAGAATGATTTGGAAGAAGAGTATATGATATTATGTACATACAGCCAAATGATGAATGCCCTCATATATAGCCAGATTTCTTGCAACTGTTGCCATTCAAATGCTTTCAAGTTGAAACTTGGACACAATCTGCAAATATTTTTGGTTAAAATGAAGAGAGCTACATGGGAGCTGAGTGCCTAGCACGTGATTAGACCATCGAAGGTGATCCCCGCTAGCCGTGTCAAGACTAGATTTGCTTATCTGCAACTCATTCAACAAAGAGTTTGGAAAGTTCAGAAGTGGGAGAAAGAGAGGAGGAAGAGGAGGATGCCGGGCAAGAAAATGATACTGGTATTATGTGAGTTCTGATTGAAAGAATAGAATTGATTGTATTCTATTCATATAGGTTTGTTCCAATGTTTGTACAACTGTGAAATACCTAACACTGCAATGATTATCAGCAGCCCCGGAGTATGCGCCTATCTGCCTAGCTTACATCAGCCCAACTGGAAAAGATCATTGAGGATGACAAGAAAACAGACCAAGGTGCAAGGGAGGTTCAGGAGCAAGTGGAGGATGGAGAGGAGGTCCTCAATCCAGATAATACAAGTTGATTATTGAATACTGTTCTCCATACAATCAACAACAAGTTTGAACATGAGTGTCTTGATGGGGAGATCATACTGCTGAATGCCCATCCAATTTGCCTATCGAAGGCTGACCGTATCCCCGGCAACACGTATTCAATTCCGGGCCTGCCTGGAACCAAATCTCTGGCCCATCCGATCTGGGCAATATGGTTCATTGTGAGGAGATGGGTTTGGGATTGTGAAATGCCCTGGAGCGCAGGTGGCAGATGAAATGGATATTGGCAAAACGTTTTCCTCTATGGCAGTGGCTATGGTTTGCAAATTGCTGACTAAGAAGGTTTTATGGGGTGGCTGCTCTCAATTGCATGGGGGAATACGATTGAAGAGTGGGTGAATATGGCGTGGAATGACGATCCCAGGATTATTGATAATGAATGGAAGTGGTATCCACTGCAGAGACTTAATTCAGCGCCATGCAGCCTCCTAGAGATCCAGACAACTCGAACTCATGGGCATCCATCAGTTACTTCAGCCGTTCTGGTGGTCACAATGCCTGGAGAGGCAGAGACATTCAAGAGTGTGATCAGTGAGTTGACATATGGAACTGATTTCGAACTGGTGAACATGTTGTATGCGGAAAATGCGAATCTCACCCATGAGGATCTCAAAACCAGTATAGACAAGCTGGAAAACTGATGGAATTTCCACCTTGTTTCATATGATACATTCAAATCCAGAGGGAAACCGTCAAACAATGGCGAACTCTCATACTGCTCATGCGGTTTTGGTATTTGTGATGAGTCCCATCGGTACAACACTGAGAACAGTGTGGGCCGGCAAATCGCGATGAAAGCGAGAATTGAATTCAAACTACAAGTCATGGCGATGCCGGAATCACATTCACTCTATGACTGGTTCTATCAGATGATGTGGCTGTTGTGAGAGGCACCTGAAGATGCAGAGGACGATACTGTGATGGAAAAGCATGGTGCAGAGACATCGGATTCCGCTGTGAGGGGTCTGATGCAAGCTATCCGGACAGAAGCCCAAGTTGCTCCACAGGATGCGGCGCACAGGATGATACAGATTGCCAAGCCTTGGACAATTAGGAGGTGGTCAGAATTGAAACTAGCCAATGGGTAACCACTGATTTGGATACTGAAGGAGAATGCACACCTCATTGGTCTCGAGTGGGCTGTGGAAGAGTAAGGAAAATTGCAGACCATGGTGGAGAGTTATACTTCACGGGGTCCTTCAGGCGCATACAAAGTTTATTTATGGTGGCTAGCATGAGTTTCATGAGTGTTGGGAGACACCGATGATAGCAAGGACGATTCTGGACAATGGTAGGATGAATTGCAACTCGATTTATGGGTGGATTCTCCCAGTTTCAGATGGCTGAGAGAGACATTTCTGCCAATGCTTGTCAACAAACCTGCAGAGTATCCCGAACCTGAGCAAAACAACGAATCAAGCGAGGCGCTGCCTCCGGAACCCACGAGAAATCACGGCGCACTGCATGGTGCACCTCCTTTCCACAATGCGGTGCTATGTTGCACTCTTCCTGGACAAGTTCGTCAGCTGGAGTGGTGGCTGACCAAGTATTTTCTTGATTATGTGGATATATTGCATATGTATGCCAAAATGGAAAATGATGAACGCACAGAAATGCATCTCAAATTCCAGAATTCACAAAATCCCTCTGTATTTGTAACAATGCACAAAGTGGGCGGGACAGGCCAAAATCTAACAGCAGCAAACCATTCAGTGATAACTCAAAGGTTCTGGGTATTGACTGAGCAGCGGCATGCATTTGCATGAGTTGTCCAGCTGGGGCAAAATTGAGTACCATACACATTCCTACTGTATACAGGACACGGTGGCTATGAAAACCGTGCGAGTGATCTCCATCATCTCTCTGGAGTGGCCCAATTAAGAGTCTTGCACCGCTTGATGAGTCAACCGAACTTCACAACGTCGATAATTTACCATATTCTGCAGTCTTGTAAGGACCATACGAAGCTGCTGATAGAGAATGAAGACACCTTGCAGTAAGATGAGACATTCTTTCAGACTGTTAGGAACGCTTTCTCAAGGTATGACTCTTTAGACATTAAACCAACATAATCCTTTTAACTGATACAAACATTCAAAACGTCGTTTGTAAGGCACACTATACTGAATAAACATATTTTTCTCTCTGTCATATTGAAGTCAATCATAGTTCTAATGTTGGAATTGTTAGAGTGGGATTTCTTTCGTGTTCTTGATTATTATACTAATGACCAATATGAGATCAAGATGAATAAGAAGCTACATTTCATGTTCCTGGCTGGCTTAGCTCACAATAAATGGCAGCAGTCGAAATTTCGAGCATGACACAGCGCAGGGCTTTGAATCAATTGTCAGCTGTGAATTTGAGGTGCACCGGAAACCTGATGCCCCATACGCATTTTGAAGTCAAAAGAATCAAAAATGAATATGTCTACTACTTCCAGGTACACCATGGAATCCTCGTGGTAGGTCATGAGTCTCGTTATGCCACATCGCACAATGCACATTCACCAATCCCATCTAACAGACATGGCAGTCAAGGCAGTATTGAATGACTGTGTCAGAATACGAGACCCTGGCTTGCTCATTTGTCGCAGAGCCGCAGCTTCTGGGTGACACATAGTCAAAGTTCATGTGCACCGGAGAATCCTCAGCCTGTGTCTTGAGTTGCGTGATGACAGATCAAGCACAGCCTATTTGTCAATCGTATTTGGTAATGAGACAGTCTGTGCCATGTTCAGTCCTTGCATCAGGATCTGAGACATGGCACACTTATTTGTGGTAAGGCCACAGCTTTCTCTGGCATATGATCGAAGATCAGGTACTATGGAGAATCCTGAGCATTTCGTTATGGATGATCTAGCACCACTTATTTGCCAATACAATTTGGCTATAGAGACAGTCTAGGCCATATTGGGTCACTGTGTCGGAATATGTGTCACAGGCTCACTTATTCATTGCATAGCCACAGCTTTTGATGGCATATCATAGAAGTTTGGGCACACCTCAGCTATGCATCCAAGAGTGTCAGATACGGAGACATGGCTCGGGTATTCATGGCTAGGCTGTAGCTTTCGCTGCCAGACATTTCCCATCCTTTGATTGAAGTTCAGATACAACTGAGATCTGCAATCCAGTCCAGATTAAGGTTCTTGGATTTGTATGATGCCAACTTTGACAAGCTGCAACTCATTATGACTGTATCATTCCAGCCCAGGCACGCCTCCAGAGTGACAAATAAGCCAACGAAGTGCATGAATGCCACTCTGTAGTGCACATTATATTGTAGTTTGCTTCATTCTCATCATCTTTTCTTTGACTTTGAATCAGTGTACACTGTGCACACAGATTGTCATCTATCAAGACACTTCATGTTGAGGTGCAGTCGGCTCATTCCACACTGCCTCTGATACTTGATGAATCTATGCTTGATCGGTATGTGAAGGTCACCACAAAAATGCCTTGAACAGTCACCTCCGTATCAACTTGTCTGTTGGAGGAAGCTAGCCCTGCCAAACGCAACCACATATGCACAGACCTAGCCAATTAGTAGCCTCACTTAATTTGATATTGACCAAGTAGTATGTTTGGACCGATCCTTGGAAATCATAAAATACCATTTGCAATTTCGGGCCCTGTCAAAAGAGCTGGAGCTTCAGAGCGAGACTCTCAAAAGATAGATTCTGCTCAGCGAGTCTGCAAGATGGCCTGCAACTCCTGCTCACCCATGTACCACACTTACTCAAAGCTGACTAAGTTCTCAATGCTTTGAATGGAGACTTAAATTGATCCTGACTACATGTATGTTTGGGCCGCCAAAACTCGTATCTGAAAATAGATCATGTGAACTGATTTCCATCAAGTGAGAAGTTCAAACAGTGAGTCTTGAAAGCTCAAGTTGAAAAAAGACAGCTTGGAAGAGAGTCATTAACGGTCGGAGCGAGGCGACCTTGCAATCCCCAGCCATCGAATCCAGGCATAACCAGTTAAACTTTGGTGCACCTCAATTCCCAGAACTGCATGCATGAAATCATCATTCCTCTGCCCACTGTGAAATGATGCATTCATACCATGGTAGCATATAGCTTTCAACACCAACATTTATTTTAAGTCAACATCGTAGTGGTGAGACTCCCAATGAATATGTGATTTAATGGTGTGCAACATACTAGATAGTATGTACAAAATCAGAATGTGAGTGAGTATTTATGACCCATTCGTTAGCAATCTTGGCATTGTCGGGTGCTTGAATCAATCAGATTACCGCTGAATCATCCATTATACCTTACAATTCTTGCTCCATGCCTTTATCTCTCCTGTGTGCATGAAATTCTCTCCCTCCTTGATTAACACCAACATTGATATGAAGGATATTCTGCAGACATGGCCCAGATGAACACATCAAAGAGAAATTTATACATACAATATTGCTTTATTGACCGCTAACGTAGCTGCAGCATTCTAATACAATAGAATATCATGAAAATACATGTGTCCTTCCAGCGGATACACTACATACGGAGATTCATATTTCTCCACAATCCATAATTAACTCAGTATGCATTCTTGCAACTTAGCCATTTATCTCCAGGTCCCAGATCAATTGGAGTCCTCCAGATTCCCATTGCTGCACCAATTTTATGCCATGTGGTCACCTCAAATGTTCGAATACTCACGCATAATTAATAGGTTGACAAGAGTCATATGCAGGGGCACATGCTCTCATTCAGGTTCTCAGTGCTACATTTGGCTAGCAACAAGGAATAGTTAACGTTGCAAGTGTTCTTTGGGTATGATGGCTTCAGCCAACCTGCAATTCTGGCATCCATACAGAGTTTTGTTGTTAGGAGTTGCTAACATTCAGCATTAGGAAGCCATCCATTGTGGCACATCTGACAAGAAATCCTGATTCCAGTGCACCTAACAACATCTTCAATTGCGACACTGGACTGCCATCCTGGATATAAATAAGAACTATTCGAGTCATCTCTACTTAACCCTTCCAGGGACACCTCGAATTGCATCCTCCTCGACTATGTGCACCTTCTTGCACTATTTTTTATGTGATTCTATTGCACTTTATCTTATATTTACCACTTCTACACTCTCTCCCACTGTCTCCAACTTTCTATCTTCATTCCAGCAAATGGAGCCTACACCTAGCCCGGTGAGGAATCACTATTCACAGAACAATCAAAAAGCACCCCTGCAGAGAGCACTCACATTTAAGCAAGCAGCCAATCATCATTGTCCATTAAATGTTTGCCTTCCGTTATCTGTAAACGTGCTTTGTATTGCAGATAACTAATTTCCCCAATTGCATAAATGAAGCAGAATAATGATACCGATTAGGAGATCAGTGATGATGAAAGTGAAGACTCTGGAGAGACCACATTGTCATCTGACATCGAAGTAGATGATCTGGATCACCAACAGGATGTCCAACTTCTAAGCCAGTTGCGCCAGGACAAGTTATTACGAAATACAAGGGTTCCACTGCCAAAGAACCTGAGCCATGCTGATACTGTCATCGCATGCCCTCCCCTTCCAAATTCCCGAAATCCAGCTGGGGCAATAGCACCACCACTACTCAAACGCCTAAAGTCAATCGTCCTCAACAAATTATCCGAGTCTGACCATGCAACATCCCCCTACGCGCTGCCCCTACCCATGTCTACTGGAAAGCACAATGGTCCACAACCCAAGGCCAGTGCTGATCAGAACGTTCCCCATCACCAGAAGGCTACCTGTGAGGTAGCAACAGCGTTCATGGAGGCAATTGTATTCACGAAGACTGCTTCGCCAATAATATCCCATGACAATTACTTGACGGTTGAAGAAGCTTGGACACTTGCCATTGAAGCTCAGGATTGTCAGCAGGCAATAGCAGGTACTCCTGTGGCATCAGAAACAAACATTTCCGTCCAGGTGGAATGGCTGCGTCAGAGTGGATGCGCTCTGTCAGTGCCGTCAAAGACACCCGTGATCCAGGTGGCGGATTTCTCCTCACCTGGCGTCAATATCACACGTTGCGTTGCATATCGCCCACTGATCGCCGTTTCGCTGTTTCTTCTCGCTCTGTCGGACTCCTATTCTAAACAAACACTCTGGCCGTGTGGCCAACTGTGACCATACGTCGGAATGGGTTCATCGGGTACACGCTTGCATCGGCATTGCAATGCAATGGGTGACACTGCGAAAATCTCTCCTTGCGTTCCTTCTACATTAAGCTCGAGGAGCGTATGAAGAATGTGAGAAGATACGAGACTAGCCAGCGGTGAGAATCCACACAATCGCGTGGATCCACGACATCTTGCTACATTATAATACGGCATGTATTATCTACGTCTCTGTATATGCATACATACATACATATGAAGATTCAGGAATAATGGAGATGGACTCAGCAACAGGGAGTATATATTTGGGAGACCCCGGAGTAGAAAGACATTATCGCATTATACGAAATACAAACTCTATCATTCCCATCTTCTGATCTCGGTCACTCTTTCCACGATATCATGGATCCTCGCGGCAGGGTAGTAACATATCTTCTCACCCTCATCCTACGCTCCTCGAGCCAGAACCGCTCTGTCACAAGAATTCCATTCGGATGCCATGCGAGGTGCGGCGGAATGTCCATCATGGGCTGTCTGCCTTCTAGCTCCAGCATTTCACCTCATTGTGATTGAGTGAAGTTTGAGATGAACTCCAAGGCCATGATCAAGCGAGTTTGGAGATGCACTTGGAGGCCATAATCAAGCAAGTTTGGAGATTGACTTGGAGGCTGTGATCGAACGAGTTTGGAGATGCACTTGGAGGCCGTGACCGAGTGAGTTCGGAGATGCACTTGGAGGCCGTGATCGAGCGAGTTTGGAGATGCACTGGGAGGCCGTGATCGAGCCAGTTTGGAGAGGCACTTGTAGGCCGTAATCGAGCGAGTTTGGAGATAGACTTGGAGGCTGTGATCGAACGAGTTCGGAGATGAACTTGGAGGCCGTGACCGAGCGACATTTGAGCAGAACTTAGAGGCAGTCAATCTGGAGACGGTAGTTCGGAAGGGAGGCGCGACGGGAGCCGAGACTCTATTCATTGGTCAACTCGTAGTTGTGGGAATGTAGAGAATTGAGTACAACATGGTCTGCCAAGAGATGAGAGACTGGCTGCGAGCAGGAGACAGTTGATGTAGCGGGAGACAGTTGATGTTGGGATGATGCAGTACTCGGTGTATGCTATACTCGGTGTATGCTGTACTCGGTAGATGCTGTGCTCTGTGGATGCTGTACTCGGTGTATGCGGTACTCGGTTTATGCTATACTCGGTGTATGCGGTACTCTGTGTATGCTGTACTCGGTGTATGCTGTACTCGGTGTATGCTGTACTCGGTGTATGCTGTACTCCGTGTATGCTGTGCTCTGTGTCTGCTGCACTCGGTGTATGCTGTACTTGGTGTATGCTGTACTTGGTGTATGCTGTACTTGGTGTATGCTGTACTTGGTGTTGACTCTTGATCTTGGCATGGAGAGATAGACAGGTATGACTTAACTTCGTGTTCTTAGGTGATGGTACAGGAGATAGGACAAATCATCGTGAGAAACTGGGACATAAGAGAATTTCGTGTGCGAGTCAATTTCCAGTCCGGGATACGGCAGGTACGAGTTCCGGTCTGGTGTGTAATGACACCAATATGAGGTCTTTCAAACCCAATCAGGCAAGTTGTACCCCTGATTTCTCATATCCACTTGTATTCTCCACATCATTCTCATCTTCATCCCCCATCTCTCTCCTTCTCATCCACATCTCAACCATCATTGCAGAACACAAAGTGAAGTCATCCTTCTCTATCTCTCCATGGCAGGATCATGAGTTGACACCGAGTACAGCATACACCGAGTACAGCATCTACCCAGGATTTCTTGTCTTCCCTTCATTCTCATGATTACCAATTGACCCCTGAATGTCGCTTCAGCTTCCGGCGTGCCTCCCTATACGATCGACCGCCATCAGCCAGCTCTCTATGAGAGCTGAAAAGTAAAGTCACCTCGTCACATTCCCACCGTTGGGACTCAACTAACAGATGAGTAGAGTCTCAGCACCGGGTGCGCCGTCCATCGACCGCCTCCACGTACTCGTCCAATCTCACTCGATCACGGACACCAAGTGCATCTCCAAACTCGCTTGGTCATGGCCTCCAAGTGCATCTGCAAACTCGCTCGATCACAGCCTCCAAGTGTATTTCCAAACCTGCTAGATTATGGGCTGCAAGTGCATCTCCAAACTCGCTCTATTACAGCCTCGGAGTGTATCTCTGAGTTCACTCGATCTTCATTTTCAGGCGCACCTCAAATCGCTCTCAAGCGGCGCCTGCAGCCAGTCCAGATATACCGTGTGGAGATGGGTAGCTATCTAGATACATAGATAGATAGATGAGAATACAAACTGAATACATGAGTTATAAAAATCATTGAACAATAAGTACTGGCTATGATTTCCAGGTGCACCTGCAGCGTTCCCAAATAAGATGTTGTTTTGCCCAGACTGCTCTACTGTGAATCGAGGTGCTCCCAGAAATGTCGCAGGCGCTCCCAGATTTGTCGCCGGCGCTCCCAGTTGCTCTCAGGCTTGTAGTCGGTGCTCCCAAGCTTGTCGTCGGTGCTCCCAGTTACTCTGAAGGCCGGCAGGAATGCCCTCCTACGGTCCGATACTCTCCTGAAATTGATGCATCCAAGTTTTCACTCCACATCCTCTCAGACACTCCTGGAGGCTTCCAGTGACAAAAATACGTTTTGCTGATGCTATGCAACGTGACCCGTCGCCTGGGCGAAGGGAAGCGTGTAAATCTCTGTCGGAGGGTGTGAGGTTCCGTCAGAGCCGTCAGAGCTGTCCGGAACACCCGGGTGTTTCGGACGGAAACTAGAGTTGTTGCTGATGAGTTACACCATCTGTGTGCCAATTATACGGCGGTCCATCTCTCACAATCAATTCACCAACACAAGAAGCTCAACATCTTCCATTCTGTTTAATGCTCATCTATCAGATGTTTGACATTGACTAGGCTCCAGAATATACATAGTTGAAACTGAAGATAAGTACGATTTGAGGATGGTTGGCAGATGGGGCAAGTCGTACTGTTGTCCATAGTTACCAGATGGATTTGCGCTCCGAGACTCATCATCAGATCCAAGTTATGGAGCTCTAGTTGCACGATGCATATCTCTCTAAGGTCGTCAACAATAAGAGATCATGGTTCACCCGGATGGAAGTGCTTGATCAAATCTACCATCAATTCTTCTTCACCACCAATAGCTTGGGGTCGCAGCCTATGACATCGCAGTATTTCCAACTGATCAATCCGCTGACTGTAGGGCTGGCAGCTGCAGCACTTCGTTGTGTGCTGTCAGAATATGCCAGTGGAAAGAAGGTCACAGTTATGTCTTCTGAACATCAATACTGAGGTACATTTTTCCCATCCCGTGTAATGAATTGAACTCCGGAAGCTGCTGCACTTCACACATTTGTGGGCCGCTTGATACCACCTCCGAAGCGCAACTCCTCTAGAATAGTCACTCCTTGATTCCCGACGGCACTCCTATGCTGGAATAGGCACTCCCCAATCCCCTCTTTCTGAATTGGCGCACCTGTATGTAAATCCGCACTCTATACCCCCTTTCCACGCTGCCTGAGCTTGGGAGCGTCTCAATTCCCATCGGCGCACCTCAGTGTGGATTTTCACTCTTCTATCGAATTCCGTACTCTGTGTTCCGCTTCTGGCACCCCTCAGCTACTATCGGCATTCATTAATCCCCATTGGCACTCCTCAGCCTAGGTTTTGCACTCCTCTTTTCCAGGTAGTTGCTTCCATTTTTCATTCAAAGATATCATATTCGGTTTGAAACATGCCCATTTCTATTGGCAGCTAGCAGAAATCTCAGTACACCGTTGTTAGATATCAAAAATCGAACATAACGACATCGGAATTCAATCTCATCCACTCGCCAGGAAAGAATAATCAGCAAATATCAGGAGCACCTCCAGCTAGTTTGTATCATTGACGAATTGTGTGTTCCTGCTTTTGTCAGCCCCGATGAGATGGTGGAAGTAGTGGATAACATTGACACCATGTTTGATTGATATAATTCGATCGCTGTGTCGGGTTATTCTTTCGGTGTACCTGTGTTTATGATTGAATTACTAACCTCTTCTTTGGTTCCCTAACATAGCGAGGCAAAAGATGCTGTACTGAGGAAGATGATAGCTAGTATGATTCATAAGTGATAATGAATAATAATCAATGCATTATGTTTGTTTGTTTGTTTGTAATCATATTGCATTCGGCCGCTAGCGGCCATGGCATATCCAGTATATATTTCCTCCCCACTTTTTGCGTAACGTAAAGAAACAAAAGCAAAGTCGCGAGTCCTCTTCCCCTCAGAACAAAAGAAAATCGCCAAAAAACAACATCAACGTTTACACCCCCCCATCACTCGACTCCTCGTGATCTGAGTTCTCCGCCTCCTCCTCCACTGCGCTAATTCTGCCGACATCTGTACATGATAAACAATCCAACAGAGCCTGCGAACAGTTTTCTTCTGCAAAAACGAGAGACATTGGCAATGAAATCTTTGGCTTCTTTAAAACCCTTTCGACACCCTCATAACCATCCTCCCCCTCTTGCCCATCAACCCAAAGCCTTTTTTGTTCTCGATTCCAGCTTTTGCACCACTTAAAAAGGTGGTATCTTGTCTGATATTCATGCCCGCACCACCAGCATTTCATATCTCTTCTTGTTCCGATCCGCAATAGGTATTTCGCTATCAGTGCATGTCCTGATTTAAGCTGACAAAACCTCGCCGCAATCGTCTTTTTGGCTCACATCACCGCACTGTTACCCCCCCTCTTCACCAAATCATACCGGTAACTGTGCTTTGACTTCTTCCCCATTCCTTTTATTTCTTTCTTGCTGTCTTCCCACTTCACCTCGGTCAACCTTCGGCTAACATGGGAGAAAGAAACATAATCTAAAAACAGTAGTGGATTTTGCGTTTCGGTGTCACTTCCGCAATGCTCATTCACCGCCTTTGTTGCCTCTTGATCCGCTTCTTCTTTGCCTTCTATGCCTTTATGGGCAGGTACCCACCGGTTCTCCACCAGGATATCTTTTCTGGCTACTGCATCGGTCCAGATCAATGCATCATGTTCACCATTGAGGGAAATTGATTGCTGGAGTACATCTCGAGAGTCTCACATATCGCCCGCAGTCCTCTGAATAAATATCCAGAAGAACCCCGCCATCTCTCACAGTGTGTTGCTGATTCCCGTGTTGCTTCGGCAACACTTCCAGGGGCACTCAATGTTTTCTCTAGCGCTCCATTGTGTTCCCAAATTTATCACAATCACTCCCGTGATACTCCTGAACCAGTCATCAGTAGTGTTATCAATGGTTCCTTGTTGCCTGGCTTCGCTCCGGGTTGGAACAGAACAGAAGGACCCGGTCAAGGTCAGGAACTGCCAAGCAACCCGACCCGCTGACTCTTGGTGGGCCAAACCCTGACCCGTTCCTATCTACCACCTCCTTTTGCCCGGTTTGGCTAGACCCATTGGTTCTGATCCCCGGTTCTGCGGTTTGGGTTTCACATTTATGGTCGCCTTCAGATATCCCACTAATAATCGTAAAATATTGATATTGGTACAGCACGGTTTATTTTTGATGCATTGGCCACCTGAGTAATCAAAATGAACAGACACATGCACCCTACCACATCCTGAAAATGAGTGTCAATGGAGCGTCAACGATTGTTGGTTGTGTATCTTGGGTATTCTGGGGGCTGATGCATTACACATAGCCATAAACATAGTATTGGCCGCCATTATAGCAAAAGAAGAAAGTGAAACGATCCCTACCCAATCCTGGAAATGAGCGTCAACGGAGCGTCAATGATTCTTGGTCTTACATCTGCTGTAATATGAGTAGCGCTTGATCACAAGCACCCATAGACAAGGCGATGGCAGCCTTTATAGGCAGCAAGGTACGAGATATTCCCGCCACATCCTCCGGGACAGTAACAACATATGTCATTTACAGCTCGCCCTCTGAGTATTCTTGAGCATCAGCAACAACGCTAGTTTCCGTCAGAAACACCCGGGTGTTCCGGACGGCTCTGACGGCTCTGACGGAACCTCGTACCCTCTGACGGAGAATTATCAGCTACCCGTCGCCCAGGCGACGGGTCGCGTTGCATAGCATCAGCAAAATGTATTGTAGTCACTGGTCTGAGAGGATGTGGAGTGTAAACTTAGATGCGTCAATTTCAGGAGTATCAGACCCTAGGAGGGCATTCCTGCCGGCCTTCAGAGTAACTGGGAGCGCCGACGACAAGCCTGGGAGC